>Ga0310344_10000919_pt1 | contig 22794 bp, 22 predicted proteins | sample HC15DNA20200_MG_FD_203801 | JGI IMG/M metagenome (GOLD analysis project Ga0310344, IMG submission 203801) | Marine microbial communities from station ALOHA, North Pacific Subtropical Gyre - HC15-DNA-20-200_MG | ecosystem: Environmental > Aquatic > Marine > Oceanic | place: Pacific Ocean: North...
TCTATAGGCACGGCCAATATTACAAGACCAAATACAATGTTAGAAATAATTGACGGATTAGAATCTTACGCGGTAGAAAACAATTTAAATAACATACAAGACATTAGGGGTGAAATAGTTTAAAAAGTGAATTGAAGGCCAAGCGAGAAACCTAGGTTCCTACTATAAATTTTATAGAAAGAACCTCCCAGCAAATACAAATCTGCTATCAAATAAATCCGCAAACGGACCTCAAGGGTAAAAAATAGTGGGCGAGTGATTAAACAGCTACAGCCCACTACTGACTAAATAAGTCCTGCCAGCTCACCTAAAACTACTAGACCAGAAAGACCAACCAATCCATATATGACCTTGGATATTGTGTTGGTTTCTCCAAACTTAGATCCGGTGACAGCCGCAACAAGGTCAAGGCCAAAAAGACCAGCGAGACCCCAATTAACAGCACCTACTATCGCCAAAATAGTTGCAACCAATATGACTGCATCCATTACTGCCTCCTCCTTAGCTATGCTAAGTCTTGAGTTATTATAGACGAGCTATATATATACCACTACATAAGTATTGTCAAGGATTTTAATTCCTATATATAGGGGGAGGCGCCGGTAATAACTCGCTAATCGCCATATTACCTAGCATTCAAAAAGATTCCCCTGAATAATTGATTATACCTTTGATAACCGAAACCTATGGATAACATAGTTATACCTAAGACCACAAAAGCGACTACTCTATAACCACTATCCAGCAAGAAAACATCAAATATAAATAGTTTACCTATTGGTATCACTAGAAAAAGAAGTCCAATCATTCTCAAAGCTCTCTTCTTAGAAAAGAAACCATACATGAGAATCACGACAGCATGAAGAGCCCAAAGCAAGGTCAAGCTCAAATGCATAGCACTCATAGTATCCAAAGAGGAAACGTAAACTCGGCTTTCAAAAAAACTAATCAGTTCTGTGGTTAAAGAGAAAATAACCAAAGTATTGAAACTAACCCACAAGGATTTATTAAGAGTTGGATAGTGAATTTTGGGAGGGTACCATGACTTTGCCGATACGATTATCAAAAGTAACAGTAAAGTTAATAGAATTTTCATTACAAAATACAAATTATATATTGCAGTAAATTCGAAGGGGATTACAAGGAAATTGGGATAATCAACAATTACTAACTTAGCTAAGGAAACTACCCCAACCCCAAAAAATATATACCACATTATTACGGATTTCGTCCTGCGGGCAATCGCAAAAGCAATTACAGAATAAAGAGCAAGGAATACGGTTATAATCAGTGCGCCTGTAACTTCTGGTGGTTGGCCCAGAAACAGCTCACTAGCGAACGCCATGTGGCGAAAGTAAGCAATGGTTTCAGTGGAAAATAACCATATTGTCAAAATCGTACCCAATATCATTAGCCACCATCTGATGGGCCAAATATTGTTCTGACTGGCAAAAATATCTTCTTCAAGTTCAAAATTTCGGTTTAGGTATAATACATAAGAGGCAATATAAGAAATAGTGATCAGCAAAATTGAAGCAACTAAAACATCATCACGTAATGAAAAAAAACTTTGAGAAAAATCTAATAAGTAGAAATCCGGTACCTGTAATAGCCGGAGCGACGCGACAGTAATCAACACTAGCCCTAAAGATCGAGCTCTCCATTGATGTAACAAAAGCCCCGCTACTACCAATAGTAGTCCTTCAGCCCCCCAGGCGACGGATACCCACTCCCCACCAAATTGCATAGGTATAGATACTGTAAAAAATAGGACGGCTATCCCAGCTGAAAATAAAGGGACCCGAGGCGAAACTAGTGCCACTCGATAAGATATATAGCCGACTACTAAATAGAAGGCGCCCAATATCCAGCCTAGATTTTGGACATAGTTTTTGCCAAGCTGTTGTACATCCAAAAAAGCGACACTTAATATATAGTAAGCGACTGCATTGAGGATCATCAGAGAAAGGTCAGGATACTCCGGACTTTTCTTCGAATAAATATGGTAAAAAGTCGTAGCACCAACAAAAATAAGGAAAATAATTGTAAATCCTGCTTGCAAAATCATGATTTCTGACAAAGCAAATTGCAAATTGTCAGCATACACAGATACGACTATCGAGAACATATAAAAATAGGATCCCGCAATAGCAACAGATGTAAGCATTCGCCAATTTTTTAGAAAAGCTAATGAAAGGACCGATAAATTAACGACTGCGATGTAAAGAATCAAATTTTGAAAATCTGCAAAACCTAGTAAAACTGGGTTAACAAAGGCTATACCAACGCTAAGAATTGCAGTCAAACGAGCATTATGTCTCAATGCCAGAAAAGCACCCAGAATAGAGATGCCACTAAGTAAAACTAGGGCTCCCCAATACGGCACAAGCTTATAAGAATCAAAAGCCACATACACAGTGATAAGCAAAATAGCGAGTCCACCACCCACAACTGCTCTAGACCATATTGAATAACGATCTCTCACATAGTCGCCTAAGAATATCAACAAAGTGCCTACGGCTATGCCAATTGTTACTCGCCCGAAATCGTTAACCCAGTTGTTTTCAAAAGCGAGTAGTAAGAAAAAAGCAATCCCTATTGATAGGGCCGTAACGCCAAGAATTGCAAACCAATTCCTACCTATAATACTTTCTACATCACCTTGCCAGTATTGTCTAAAGTACGAAGAAAATATATTACCTGCGGAAGAATCGACTTTTAAATTATCAATAGCTTCATCGGACGAAGAAATTGTAGCCACTCCTTCAGGATCTGGTACTTCTCGAGTTAATGGAGTAGACTCCTCTACACCAGAAACCGTCTTACCTTCTAAAACATTTATTCTCTGATTCAAGTCTGACAATATTCTGCGAATACCAGCAATCTCGTCCTTATCAGTACCCGCAGGGCTGATCCTAGAACCGCAATATATGCAAAACACATTGGTATGTGGGTTTTCCTTGTTACAGTTCGGGCATTCAATCATAGTTCACCCACTTGTATATAAGAATTTGCTTACCCCGCAATCTCATCAACGTTCCAGCAATATTTTAAACCAATTATAGAACTCCAGCACCGTTTAGTATCGATAAAATACCTGCAATAAAAACAATGGATAGAGCAATTCTCCTATAGATCATCTCTGAGAGAAGATTATTATATTTATTCCCGGCAAGGACTCCTAACACAAGTGCAGGCACAAACCATAGCGCATATAGTACGGTCTCAAGCGTCAACAAGCCCGCAAAGTAGAAACTTATATTCGCTGCGACGCTTATGGGTGTGAAATATGCTGCTATGTTAGCGCGGAACTCTTCCCTAGGCACTTCCTGATTGGTAAAAAAAAGGATCACAGGAGGCCCTCCTACAGCTATGCTGCCACTTAAAATTCCGCTAACGATACCAACGACAGCAGAAGCGAGCCGTTCTCTAACAATATTCAATTTAATCCCTAAAGACATCAAAATTGCTGATAAAGTTACAGCCACGCCAATGAAAAGTCTTAAGTGGTCAGGAGTCATATAAGTGATCATTAAAGTCCCCAAAGGAATAGTAATCACCCCAGCAAAAGTTAAAACATAAATCCTTCGAATATTGAGATGAGCTTTAGCGTTATTTAATACCAATAGATTGGTGAAGGAAGTATATATTACCACCATGGGAGCAATCATTTTAGGAGAAATAATAAAACCTAGAATTGGTACAGCTACCAAACCAAATCCGAAACCTGTCAAACCTTGGGTTAATCCAGCAAGAAAAAATACTATTGTCCCCATCAAAAGAATTTCGGTTTCAATAATCATCGATAGATCATACCCTAATTTAGTCTTTTTGGGATAAATCCCTGTATTTTCGAAAGGAAAGTAATATATTGGACTTTTGGCAGTAATAGGTTTACATTTCATTTAATATCATAACAGTCCATCAACTGATGGAGGTAGGGGGATACAATGAGGTACAAGTTTTTAGCGGCAATCGCAAGCATTATGGTTCTTGTAGCAGTAATAAGCGTAGGCTGTACAACAACTGATGATAGCGATTCGAGCGCAACCAGGCTAGACACAGTAACCGAAAGAGGTAACTTGATAGCAGCCGGTAGAACTGATCTTCCAGGATTTGGATTCTTGAGAGAAGATGGTTCAAACGCAGGGTTTGATATAGATCTTGCTCGTGCAGTTGCAGCAGCAATTTTCGGCGATGGCAGTAGTTTGGAAGTAGTTCCAATCAGCGCTGCAGAGCGTGGTCCAACCATTCAAGGCGGCGAAGTTGATGTACTCACACGAAACGTTACATGGACAACTTCTAGAGACGCACAATGGGGTAACTTCACCAATGTGATGTTCTATGATGGACAAGGCTTCATGGTACGGGCAGATAGTGGCTTTAACCATGCAACTGACTTAAATGGAATTACTGTATGTGTTACAAGTGGTACTACAACAGAATCAAATTTGGCCGACTATTTTAGGCAAAATGGATTCTCGCTGGATACAGTTGTCTTCGAAGATTCAGCTTCTGTCTATGGAGCTTATGAAGAGGGCAGATGTGATGCAGCCACTTCAGATAAATCACAGCTAGCAGCAATACGTTCTGGCTTACAAAACCCGAACGACCACAAAATTCTTCCTGAGACAATATCCAAGGAACCCCTGACACCAGCGGTTCCTCACGGAGATGACTCATGGTTCGACCTCGTAAAACTGGTGATGTACGTACTGGTTAACGCTGAAGAGCTTGGAGTAACTCAGGCAAATGTAGAGGCATCGAAATCGAGCGCCAGCATCCCTGTCAGGAAATTACTGGGAGTTGAAGGGTCCTTCGGTCAAGCTGACGTTGGGCTAAGTGATGATTTTGCTGTCGATGTTATAAAGGCTGTTGGTAATTACGGGGAAATATACGATCGCTACATGGGACCAAATGGCGAATCGTTCACGCTCCCGAGAGGACCTAACGAGCTTTGGAATAATGGCGGGTTAATTTACGCCCCTCCAGCAAAATAAGAAAAGAAATAGCGTAATTAGAAGGCCAATCAATAAGGGTAAGATAATGGCGGCGCAAGTCGCCGTTATCTACCCTTTAATTGGCTGGCTTGATACTAGGAAAGACCACCTGGAATCCAGAATAATATAGACGATGGTTCTTTATAGAAAAGGAATACCTATATGGCGAGACACGAAAATAATTTCGTGGGCCGCTCAAATACTATCGACAGTCCTAGTAATTACCCTACTCATATTTTTAATATCGAATCTCTTAAATGCCGCTAACAGTAGAGGCTTCTCATTAGGCTTTGACTTTATACACCAAGAGGCAGGATTCCCTATTTCAGAGTCAGTGGTGGATTACAAAGAATCTGATTCGTTTCTTCATGCTTTTTACGTGGGTATACTTAACACAATCAGAGTAGCTTTCATTGGTATATTTTTTGCAACAATTCTTGGAACTTTATTAGGTATTGCAAGAGTTTCCACCAATTGGGCGCTAAAAAATCTATCTCTCGTGTATGTCGAAATTTTCAGAAATATACCTCTTTTAGTCCAGCTATTTTTCTGGTATTTCATAATATTTCAATCATTTCCTAAAGTTCAAGACGCTATATCATTACCTGGGGAAATATACCTTTCCAACAGAGGGATCTTTTTACCTAATCTAGTTTTTTCCACAGAATCAGCAATCACTTTATTCGCTTGTGTTTCTTTAACAATTCTTATTATTTTTTCTCTTTATAGGATCACAGCTCTACCGACAACATACTTTTCCCAAACCAAACGAATTTTGGTCTACATGGCAAGTGCTATAACAATTGTAATTCCAGTTTACGTTTTGGTGACACAACTCCAGGTAAGCGTAGATACACCTGAATTGGGTAAATTTAATTTTGAAGGCGGCCTCAGAATAACACCTGAGTTCGCTGCCCTCCTTCTAGGATTAACAATATATACTGCGAGTTTTATAGCCGAGATAGTAAGAGCAGGAATTCAATCTGTGCCGAAAGGCCAATATGAATCAGCGTATGCTTTGGGGCTATCAAAAACCGAAACGCTTAAGCTAATCATTCTTCCGCAAGCGCTGAAAGTTATCATCCCGCCGATGATAAATCAATATTTGAATTTATCTAAAAATTCCAGTCTCGCTATAGCTATAGGATATCCAGACGCATTTTTCGTCGGCAGAACTATGATAAATCAAGCAGGAAGAGCGGTCCCTATTTTTGGAATGGTAATGCTATGTTACGGACTTATTAGTTTGATGTGGTCTGTTATGGGAAATCTTTTCAATCGCAAGACAAATGTTGGGAGAAATTAGATTGGTTACTGAACAAGAACGGTCAATGTTTAGTATTACCACTAGCATCTATAATTGGGTGCGGGACAATTTGTTCAGTTCACCTCTAAATATTTTGATTACTTTATTCGTTTTCCCGTTTGCATTTTATTTATTCATATCTTCTGGTGACTGGATATTGAATCAAGCTGAATGGGATGCAATAACGAGCAATATAAGAATTTTTCTTATCGGACAATATCCCCAAAGCGAATTATGGAGAATTGGAACAGTTGCTTTTATAACTACAAACCTACTAGGAATCTCTTGGCATCTAAAAGGAATAGTGTTTCAACGATTAAGTTTAATAATTTTAGTTCCTTTAATATCCGTCATTTTAATACCGGCAATGTTCCTAGATATAAGTATTGGACTTCGTTCATGGTTAGCCCTAGTAAGCATGGGTTTCTTGTTCGGCTATTTACTATCCAAATTCCAAACAATTTCTACCAGGGTACTTCTAATTTCATGGTCTCTAAGCATGATTATCGATTTCATACTCCTTAGAGGAATCGAAGATTTCGGAGCACTGCCATACGTATCCACAAACGAATGGGGTGGACTGCTACTAACGTTTTTCTTGGCCATAATTGGAATACTGCTATCTTTTCCTTTGGGAATTTTCCTGGCGTTAGGAAGAAGAAGTAATTTGCCGTTCGTAAAAGGAGCTTGCGTAATTTTTATTGAGTCTATAAGGGCTGTACCATTAGTTACTCTATTATTTATGACTCTAATAATAGTGCCTCTGCTACTACCGGAGGGTTGGCGTTTAGACAGGGTTGGACGGGCAATTGCTGCCATAACTATATTTAGTGGAGCATACATGGCAGAAAATGTAAGAGGTGGCCTCGCTTCCGTTCCTGTGGGTCAAACCGAGGCGGCAAAAGCATTAGGCTTAGGTCCACTGTTAACAACAACATTAATAGTTCTACCACAAGCATTAAGAAACGTTATACCTGCTATAGTTGGGCAATTCATAAGCCTGTTCAAAGATACGAGCCTTGTTGTTATAGTTGGCCTATTAGATTTAGTCGGTATTGGAAAGGCAGTAGTTCTTGGGAACGTCGAATATATAGACCAGCAGGCAGAGGTATACGTTTTTATCGCTGCCGTATTTTGGGTATTTACATTTTCAATGTCATACGTCAGTCAAATAATAGAGCAATCGCTCGGGGTAGGTGATAGATGAGTTCTAATATAGATACAAATGACCATATAATTAGTTTCGAAGATGTACACAAATGGTTCGGAAATTTCCACGTACTCAAGGGAATCAACATAAAAATAGACAAAGGTGAAGTAGTCGTAGTTTTTGGGCCTTCAGGATCCGGTAAATCCACATTTATCAGGACAATTAATCGGTTAGAGGAACATCAAAATGGGAAGATTACTATTGATGGTATAGAACTTACCACTGACTTAAAAAATATCGACGCTGTCAGAAGAGAAGTCGGTATGGTTTTCCAGTCTTTCAATTTATTCCCTCATCTCACAGTAAGAGATAACATATCACTTGCGCCAATGAAAGTACGAAAATGGTCAAGGCAGGAAGCCACCAGAATTTCCGACGAACTATTAGACAGGGTCGGAATATCGGATCAGGCAGACAAGTACCCTGCGCAACTATCTGGAGGCCAACAACAAAGAGTTGCAATAGCAAGATCGCTAGCGATGCAGCCAAAAATAATGCTATTTGACGAACCGACTTCTGCCTTAGACCCTGAAATGATTAAAGAGGTTTTAGACGTCATGAAGGAATTAGCATCTTCCGGAATGACCATGGTTGTTGTAACACACGAAATGGGTTTTGCACGTGAGGTAGCAGATCGTTTAGTAATGTTTGATGAAGGAAATATAGTTGAATCAGGGAGCCCGGAAGAAATATTTGAAAACCCAAAGAATGACCGGACGAAACTATTCTTATCCCAAATATTGTAAGTGAATACTTTACATACGCTGATTAGGTATGTTACTTTCTGAACAAGTTAATGATACTGGTGCCTCATGATTAATTGAGGAGAATAGGGAAGACGGTTCGAGTCCGTCACGGATGCGCCACTGTAATAAATTTCGGTCTTGCCATTATTTGTACTAGACCATTTTTTAAGTCAGGAGACCTGCCAGTAACAAAGGCTATAATTCTCTTCGCATTTCAAGGGAAAAGTCTTAGGCCAAGTATTATTACTGGACTAATTTGAACCTCTGAATTCGAATGAATTGGAGGTTATTTGTTAAGTAATATCACTAAATGGGATAGAAAAACCACATTGCGGGCAAGATTATTGCTTGGGGTTTCAATATTATCGGTACTGCTTAGTTCTGCTATATTGGTTTCTGTTTCAGTCGGCCCGATTCCTATTTCGCTCGCAAATGTTTTGAGCGTTCTTTTATCCATAGGACCTATCGAAACTACTTTACATACCCCTCTGGAATCATTGATAGTCACAGAACTCCGGTTACCAAGAATCATTGTGGGTATTTTTGTAGGGATTGGTTTGAGCGTAGCAGGAGTTACAATGCAAGCGCTTTTCCGCAACCCAATGGCAGACCCAGGAATCATCGGTGTATCGGCAGGAGGTTCATTTGGTGCGGTGATAGCGATCACACTACAGTTGGACAAATATTTGTTTATCTCAGTGCCCGCATGTGCTTTCATCGGATCATTATTGGCATCACTTATCGTATATAGCTTTGGACATTCAAGGGGTCAACTATCAATGCCAGCCTTGTTGCTGGCGGGAGTAGCGGTATCAGCGTTTTTTAGTTCACTCATATCTGCCATAGTCGTACTAGAAAAAGACACGAACTCTGTGCGTGAAATCCTGTTCTGGCTCGCTGGAGGTTTAGACTCTCGATCTTGGGAACACGCGGTTACTGCAGGACCATTAATAATCCTTGGGGCCCTCCTAATAATGTTTTATAGCAGAGATTTAAATTTACTTAACTTAAATGATGATGATGCAAAAGGGATGGGAATTAATGTAAATGTCACCCGTCCCTTTTTAATAATCTTGTCTGCTTTACTGACAGGAATGGCAGTTGCAGTAAGTGGAACCATAATATTTGTAGGCCTCATAACGCCCCACATATTGCGGCTTATAGTGGGCCCTGATCATAGAATTCTAGTTCCTTTATCTGCATTGACTGGAGCGCTCTTCGTAGTATCAGCGGATACATTAGCTAGAACAGTAATTCAGCCAGCTGAATTGCAAGTAGGGATGGTCACATCATTCTTAGGAGCACCATTTTTTCTATTCCTACTTGTTAAAAACAAAAACCGGTTACACAACTTATAGGAGGATCAAACTTTGAATCAACTAAACCATAACAGAAATAGAATGCAGCCATTATTACTTACAATAATGTCTTCGCTGGTCGCCTCTATATTATTAATAATTGGAATTAACGTGTTTAATGATGACACTAATATTGTTGAAGAAAAAGACCAGACAACCGATCAAAATATCTGGCCTAGAGAAGTAAATGCGTTAAATGGCACAATTTCAATCTTAGAAAAACCTGAGAGGATCTTAACAGCATCAGTTGGTCATGACGAGCTAACCGTCGCGCTCGTAAAACTAGATAAACTTGTTGGTGTAGCGGGAATTACCAAAGACCAGACGTATTCAAATATCGCGGACTTAGTACAAAATATTCCAGAAATCGATAGAGACCCGGAGAATATTGTAGCTTTAAATCCTGATATCGTCGTTACGAGTGAATATTTCCCAGAGGAATCTATTCAAAGATTAAATGATCTTAAAATAACTGTTGTCCAAACGAGTTTGGCATCTAACATCGAAGAACAAATGGATACTATATTGCTATTGGGGCGCATTTACGGCGAAGAGCAAAGAGCCACCCAATTGGTAGCAGAAATAGACGAAAGATATGATTTCATCGACTCAATAATCCAGCAATATAATACATCTGAAAAAAAGAGAGTGCTTTCTATAACCAGATACTCAGATCAAATATGGGCCGCAGGAAGTAATTCAACAGAGGGAATGATAATAGAAGCTGCAGGTGGGATAAATGCCGCTGCAGAATCTGGGATTAAAGGAAACATGACAACCAGTTTAGAAGGTTTAATCGAAATGGACCCCGAAATCATCATCATCACCCAACCAAGAGAGTCAGGAGGAGATGAATTTCTAGAGGATTTAGTCACTATTAAAGTTACACAAGAAATACCAGCGGTATTAAATAATAAAATCTACTTTATGGAGACAAAACACTTCACTACCTTATCTTTCTGGAACATAAGGGGAATCGAAGAGCTTGCAAAGCTTTTATGGCCAGAAGATATAGGGGCCAAATCATTCGGCGGTTTTAGTCTTCCATAATAGGGATTATGATTAAGAAGATATATAAACTAAATATATGTATACTATTCAATTAAAATAAGTAAACTATTAATTCTGGAGATCAGAAATATGGAAACAGAAAACACAACAATTGTGCCGATTGTCTACACCTTAAAAACATGCCCTTCTTGCATAGTTCTTAAAGAGGACTGGGAAAAAGAAGCGATTGAATTCGAAGAACGTCAGGTTGATGAGGACCAAAAATGGTTGGACGAAGCTCGGGAATTTGGTGACATCGTACCAATCGTTGTATATCCGGACGGAAAAGTAACTATGGGCTATAAAGATATGATAGGTTGTAATATAGGTTAGGTAGCTAAACGGGAGTAAATTTAATGTCTAATAATACAAGCGTAGTAAGTTTAGAGAGATACAATTCTGGCTTAACTTATGAAGACTATGTCCTAAATATTAAAGTAAACAAAGATAGATTCGAAACGTACTATTCAAGCGCAGAATTAAAAACAGAAGATAAAGATTTTTTTGCGTCTATTTCATCAAATCCTAATGGAATAAAAAAGTTAATGGTTATAGGAGAGGATTGGTGCCCAGACGTTTTCAGAGGGATGCCATTGTTCGCGAGAATTGCTGAAGCCGCTGATATAGAAATGCGAATATTCCCAAGAGATGAAAACCTCGACATTATGGATGAGTTCCTAAAAGATGGCGAATTCAGATCAATACCAGTAGCTGTATTTTATGATGATCAACTAAATGAAATAGCTAGATGGATTGAAAGACCAGTTATCGGATATGAACAATCCAAGCAAATTACGGATCAAACAGAAAAAGACATGGCCTCCGCTAGCGATCAAGAAAAAAGGAAAAATATACGGGATCAGATATATGCTCTATATCCTTCTTGGCAACAGGAGACCGTGGTAGAAGTAAAACAACTATTGAGTGATCAGCTAGTAGATAACGGCTAAACTCTTTTAACTAAATAATCAAATTGGTGGGCAACATATAGCAATTTATCGCTATCAACTTGTTCGTGTCTTTTTCTTATCCACGATTCGAGCTTGTGTTTATCGACGCTTGGTCTTCCCATAAGAGCTTCGTAAACTGTATTAATAATGTAATGTAAGAAATACGACGTATCAGCATCATATCCCAGGGCAGGAGGATAGATAACCCAATCTGAACTACCAACCGATAAGATCTCGCCTTGAGAATCCATAAATCGGGATAAAAGGTTACGACCAGTCTTACTATCAAACATTGTTTGGTGATACTGCTCTTCAATAAACGAATCAAATTCATCATCTATAGTTGGGCCAAAATATGTTACTCCGTCAAAATTTATTGACGAATATAAAAGTCCTCCTGGTTTCAATATTGCAAAAATACTAGGTAAGGCTTCGTCGACGTTTAGTAGATCAAGAACAGCCTGCGCGATAACAAGATCAATGCTCTCAGATTTTTCTTGGGACTTTATAATCTGGATTGCGTCTTGGTCGTGCAGTTTTAATGTCATAGAAAACGAACCTTTCTTTAAGAACAGTTCGTAAGGTGCGAGATGCTCGATTGCGTAATGGTGTTTTTTTGCGAAAGCGATGATTCTTTTCTTTGCTTCTTCCATATTTTTTCGAGAAATATCAAAAGCATCATATTCTCCACTAGGCATCAGGTCCATTTCCAAGAGGCGCTCGATCATAGTTCCTACACCAGCGCCAATTTCGATAGTTTTGAATGGGCGCCCAGTATTTCTAGCATTTAGTTCTACAGATAAAGCGCCTAGAACTCTTTGATTTAACGATAAATCATCAATATATTTCTTGGATGCGAGATAACTTTGATAACTATACTCAAGATCCATATTGTTTAATTCTCCTCTAAAACTTTTATTAGAAAATCTCTTGATTTAATCGCAGAATCTTTCCATGTTGGATATCCTGAATAAGTATCCAAAGCCTTCCAACTCATGTCGATTAAAGTCTGCGGATGGTTAATCAATGATTGAAGGTGTGAAGCTAATGCTTTACTGTCACCTTTATCAATCAAATAGCCATTTTCTCCATGCTGAATGATCTCTTTTGCGGCGCCTTCTGTCGTTGCTATAGCCGGAAGCCCAAAACCCATACCTTCTAAATAGACTATTCCGAATCCTTCCCAAGATGAAGGCACGGCTAGTATATCTGAATCATTTAACCGCTCAGATAATTCTCGGTCTGACAAAGCTCCAGAAAATGTTATACGATCGCGCAAGTCTAAATTATTTACCAGGGTTATTACATTATCAAAGTATCGAGAATCGACATCAGTCTTACCAACAACATCTAGATGCCAAAGATCAGTTTCAATCAAACTAAGTGCTTCAACTAGGACAATTAATTGTTTCCTAGGTATTAAATTACCAATAAAAATAATGTTCAAACGGTCACGAGAAGCTACCCTTGAACTAACGAATTTCCTGGTAACTTTCGTATCAAATCGATCCCCGCCTGGGCTGGAGACTACGTGTGGCTTATTGAAACTGGTAAGTCTTTTGACACTCCCTTTGGTGGTATTGCTATTAAAAATATACCCATCTACTGACTCTAAATATGATTTCTCAATTTTCTGATATATCCAATTTTTAATTCTTCCCCGTGCTTCATTAGACCTAAGATGGTGCACTATAGAAATAATAGGGTAATTCCCACGAAGTTTTTTGTTTGCGTAGAAAAGAGACGGATGATTCAGTTCGTCTTGTAACATCAAATCTATATCTGCATCATGCATGATCTTTATTAGGTCTGTAGACCAATTATCTGCGATATTAGAATAGTAAGATTTATTGGGAATTGATATCACTTGAACATCATCACCTTGGGATTTTAGATAATCAACTAGCATTCGATCATATAAATAGCCACCCGAAAGGGTATTTATATTTCCATAGATAACCAGAGCAATTTTCATTTTAAGATTCTTGTGTGAGATGCCCATGCTGAAGAGTCTTCCCATAATTTAACTTCAACAGAATAAACATCAGAAACTGACAATTTGTTACAAAACATATCCCCAATAATCCTACAAAAATTCTCCAAGCTAGGATTCAAGCCCTCAAATTCAGGGAAATCATTTAAAGTATTATCTTTATAAGCAATAACAATACTATTTATTATGTTTTCAACTTCGACGATATCCACCAGATACCCATGTTGATCCAGTTCCTCGTTTTCTATGGTGATCTGTAATCGGTACTGGTGTGAATTGAGTTCGTTTTCAGGGCCCCAATCTCCTCCCACTAAATAATGCTGAGCAATAAATTCCCTCAAAACCGCTACTTTATACATATTTACCTCCAAAATAAAACCCTTCTATATATCTAAGTATCATATTTGAGAATTACCTGTAAAATATCGTCGGATTTTTGGTGAAGATGATCATATGCTACTATGGCTTCCTCAATGGGGTATTGGTGAGTAATTAATCTTGAAGGCTTAACGGATCTAAGCATATCCCATGCAACACTAAACCTACGTTCTTTAGTCCATCTACCAGAAAATTTAGGGTCAATAGTGCTTACCTGACTGGTGAGAATGTTAATTCTGCTTCTGTGAAAAGAGTCCCCTAGAGATAGATTACTCATCTTACTACCATACCAAGAACCAATGACTACCCTACCGTTGTATCCAGTTATATCTATGGCATTATTTAAGGATGCTGGGTTTCCGGAAATTTCATATACAAGATCAAAACCTTTATATTCTTTGTTAAATATCGAATTCATTATAGGTTCTTCAAAAGAACCAAAGGAATGAGAAGCTCCTAACTCTAATGAAATTTGTCTTCTTTTCAAAATCATATCAAATGTCACTAGATTATTTAACGGGAAATCTTTAAGCAAACTTGTAGTCAATAGACCCACTACGCCCTGCCCAATAACTGCAACATTCTCCCCAACAACGGGTAAACCATCCATAATAAGATTTAGGGCTGTTTCCATATTTGGCAAAAATATAGCGTCTTCATAACTAATTCCCTTTGGGATCTCTATCAGATCCTCAACCCCTGTAAAAAAGTGGCTCTCGTGGGGATTAAACGAAAAAACACGGCGACCAATCCAATTTTTATCAATATTAGATCCAATATCTATTATTTCGCCCACAGTAGAATAACCGTACTGAGTTGGATAACTAAAAGTTTCACTAAATTCGGGAATAAGAGGATCTAGAAGCATTCCTTCAGGTATTTCACCTCGGTACACTAGAAGTTCTGTTCCAGCACTAATAGCACTACAAAAACTCTTTACAAGAACTTTATCATCTGGAACTTTTACATCGAGATTCCGCTCTTTAACTAAAATTTCAAAAGGACTATTAAACACCAAGAATCTATTTTTCAATATTCTCCCAATCAGGTGTTCCCCAAACTATGAAATCATCTCCCAGTTTTTCATAACCTATATTTCTAAGTCTGGGACGAAAATTACCTAATTTGTTAATGTCACCAATAGCGTTTAATCCACCCAGCAAACTAGGTGTAAGAGTAATCACAACATGATCAACTAGTTCATTAAGTATAAATTGGGTTATAACTTGCCGCCCCCCTTCTACCATAATGGACCGAAACCCCTGAGAATATACAGCCTTCATAATCTTTTTTAAATCAAGTTTTCCTTCTAGATCCAAACTTACGGGGGAAACACGTAACCCTGCGGCTTCTAATTCTCTTCTCTTATCATATGGAGCATCCGGCCCACAAAAAACCCAAGCAGGTGGGCCAGAATTCCGCAACAAATTTGCATTTATTGGGAAACGCAATTGAGTGTCAAGAATAATTGGTTGAGGATTCACACCTTCAACTTCTCTTACGGTCAAATCAGGATCATCAGATATAATCGTGCCGATGCCAACCAATATCCCATCATGTTCCGAACGCAGAGCGTGTGTCATAGCATTTGCCTGTTGTCCACTGATAGAGAAAGGAACCCCCTCATCTAGAGCAATCGAGCCATCGATACTCTGAGCGTAAGTTAAAGTTATAAATGGTCTTTTAAGGGCAGACATATTTTGGGGTACAACCGGGATCGGGATCCCTCTATAAGCTTTTGTATCAAGATCCAACATGTGGCCCATACGTTTCGATTTCGTGCTTAAATAGCCGATGTTATCTTGGTTAGGTATAGTTTCTATGGGTTCCCTTTTCGAAACATCTATACCAAATTTTTCCAAAGCATTAATCTTTAAAGAGTTGTTAGTCAAAAGTTTTACTGATTGGACACCTAGGTCTTCAAGGATAAGGCAAGCTACCCTATAATCACGCTCATCCGCTTGATGCCCCAATTCAATATTTGCATCAACAGTATCATAACCTTCGTCCTGAAGGTTATACGCTTTAAGTTTATCTCTTAACCCAATGCCTCTGCCTTCCTGTCTCAAATAGATTATTACGCCAGATCCCTCTTCGGATATTTTCTCCATCGCCTGACGTAATTGATTACCACAATCGCACCTCCGCGACCCAAATACGTCTCCTGTAAAACACTCAGAATGGATCCGAACTAGAACATCGCTTTTACCTTCCAAAGGTCCTGTTACAAGTGCGACATGTTCCTTATCATCCGTATTATTGGAATAGTATACTAACGAGAAATCCCCTTCTTTAGTTGGAATTCTCGCTGAAACATCGCGCGTTACTCTAAGATCAACCATAGCTGTACTATTATATAGATCCAAATTAAAAAGTAAAAAAATAAGTCAATTTATAGTGCGATCGGTAAATCTGGTATTCCGCGCATGGCCTGTTTCCAAATACTAACTTCTTTAAGCATCTGATTTGCAGTATCCGTAATATTGTTATTCCCGCCATACATATTCATTATCTCAGCGTTTTTTTCTGACCCGCTTATGTAGAAGTTCTCACTTACTGTTCGGCCGTTTATTTCTCTTTTTTCAATTTTAATATGGTTATCAGCAAACATAGCCAATTGAGGAAGATGTGTTACACAGATCACCTGGTTATTTATTGAAATTTTGCTTAATTTTTTTCCTATCACGGATCCCAACCTGCCCCCAATACCATAATCAATTTCATCCAATACAATAGAGCTTCCACTATCAAAATCAATCGATGAAGCTTTTAACGCTAGCATTAACCTTGCAGCCTCTCCCCCTGAAGCTATTGTCTGTACATTTTTGAAAGCTTCTCCTTTACCAGGCCTTATCATAAATTCTAGGCTCTGAAGAAGTTGCCCCTTTTCTATAGGATTCACATCTATCCGCGATAGATCTTCTCGTTTGTCCGATAAAATCCCATCGGCGATATTAATAGAAATATCTATTGATTCCATACCTAATTCAGCCAATTCACTTTTGACCGAGTGAATGAATGCATCGCAAGCCGTCCTCCTAGAAACAGATAGGCTGCGATTCGCGCCTTGAAAATTTTCAATAACACCTTTAAAACTTGCTCTCTTTGATTCCAATTGCGACTGAACGTTTTCGCTAGCCTCCATCTGTTTACCCAGTGAGGCTACACGCTCTAATAAAATATCAACCGACCCCGCATCATATTTGCCCATGAGATTTTTGATCAGATTCATCCTCTCGAGCAACACATTCAAACGCTTTGGATTATCCTCCAGCCCATCAAGATATTTCCTTAGAAAGTTACCAGTGTCATTCAAATCATTCACGATGATCTCAAACTTTGAGTGTACAGCATCAAATTCTTGATCGAAATTTGATGCCTTAGCAAGATACGTTAAAACACTATTTAATTGATTTCGGAGTGAATAATTTTCATCTGTAGATCCATAAATAGCTTCCAAAGATGACTGCGCTGCATCGACTAAAAGTTGAACATTGGACAAAATCTTTATCTGGCTCTCAAGTTCTTTCAGCTCTCCAGATTTAAGTTGTGCCTGGGATATCTCATCATATTGTTGATTAATAAGATTATTTTTTTCTGTATTTTTTAAAGCGGCCCGCTCAAGTTCGAATATCGAATTTCGATGTTCCAATAAACTAGAAACCATACTGTCAACATGTTTTGCTTTATCAGAAAGCCCAGCATGGGCGTCAAAAATAGCCAGCTGTTGTTCAGATTCATATATCTTGGCATGATCTCCTTGCCTATGTATGTCAGAAACTATATCTCCAATACGCTTGAGCAACTTTAGTGATATCTTCTTCCCGTTTAAATAAGCTATGTTTTTTGATGCTAGAGTAAACCGTCTGCCTAAAAGAATATCATTGGCCGTATTTAAATTGACAAACTTGCTAAGATCCAACGATAATAATTGTCTTTTAGACTCAGTATTTAAAGTAAAAAGACCTTCTATGAAAAACTCATCCTCTCCAAATCGTATATCGTAAAGCCCCGATTTTGCACCACAAATCAAAGCGATCGCGCGAACTATCAAGGATTTTCCAGAACCAGTCTCGCCAGTTAACACAGTAAAACCTGAAGTGAAATCGATATCAATTGAATCTATTAAACCAAGGTTTCGAATCAAAAGTTTCTTCAACATAAAGCACCTCTATTATCAGAACAATAATAGAACATACGTTCTCTGTCAAGAAAAGGCCTGTTTATTTATCGGCCTCGAGTATGGTAATTTCCTCGAGAGTCTGGCCAGGAGTAGTAGAAGATGCGGGGTCACGAGGTTCTATAGCAAGAGCAATCTCGATACCATCTATAACACGGCCAAACACTGAATGGCGATCATCTAAATGTGGGGTTGCAACAAAGGTGATAAAAAATTGGCTCCCATTAGTCCCTGGTCCTGCGTTAGCCATAGAGAGAACGCCAGGCGCGTCATGGCGTAGTGTCTGATCAAACTCATCATCAAATCTATACCCAGGTCCTCCCATTCCGGTACCGCTGGGATCACCGCCTTGAGCCATAAAATCTGGGATTACTCGATGAAAAGTAGTTCCATCATAATATTTATCTCTGGCAAGAAAAACAAAGTTGTTAACAGTAACCGGAACTTTATCTGCAAAAAGCTCCACTGTGAAATCCCCTGCTGATGTTTTGAATATTGCATGGTACGTTTTATTAGGGTCAATCGCCATATTAGGTGCCTCGTTATATTTATTCACCACCAACTCTCCTTCATTTTTTCCTGTTTCATACATCCAATTCATATTAAAAATACAATACTAGAGAGTATAACAAGTTTTGCAATTAATTTATGTAACATTTATATCTTAACTACAACGATTAAAACTTGATTACAATAGTACAGGTATATACTATCTACTGGCACTAAACTAATTTGTTATTCAATAATTTTGAGATAATATAAATTATCGTCATAAATCACCTTGCTATAAATGTATCAATAAACACAAATTTTAAGATTGAGGTTAAAAACAGACATGTCGAAACTCATAATCGGATTAGTGGTCTTTTCTTTGTTATTATTTGGATCCATTTCTTGCGGTGGTAATAAATTGAGTGATTCTGGAAACCCTGGAAAACGATTGGTAACCACTGGGGATACTGTATGGGTGCATTACATTGGGACTTTAGAAAATGGAGAGGAGTTTGATAATTCAAGGGAAAGATCTCCCTTTTCATTTACCTTAGGTGAAGGCCAAGTAATAAAAGGGTTTGAAACAGGCGTTTTAGGATTGGCAACCGGAGATAGTGTGAAGGTCACACTCGAACCTGAAGAAGCATATGGACCATACAATGAACAATTAGTTTTTCAATACCCAATTGCTGGGGCCCCGGAAGGAGTACGAATTGGTGATGAGGTAGTACTAGATAATGGTAGCCGAGCAAGAATTAAGTCAATAACAGATGAAATTGTAGAAATAGATGCAAATCATCCATTGGCGGGTAAGATTCTTATATTTGAAATTGAGCTTATGGCTATCGAATGAATATCTAACCCTAAAAAAGTTCTTTACTTAACGCGAACAATTCGAAGCACCGGCCTGTAAATACTATAATGAACTATATGATATTTTTGCACATATTCTCTAATAGCCCCGGTTATGGAGACGAAATCGCTAACTTTGGTTTTATAATTATTATATTGATAACCTTATTTGTAATGTCCTATCTCGGAAAAAAACGGAAACCTTAGCCATATACCAATTTCCTGATCATTTTTTTTCAAGGTTCTCTTCAGCAGCAGATTTTCTCAAATAAACAGGTTGTAGCTTTGTTGGATCATCCATAAGACCTTGCGTAAAACGCCTATACCCCAAGCGAGCCAATTCTCCTGAACGTCGCTGTCTTTCTGGCATAGCTGGGATATGAATTTTTGTGTTATTCATTTGTACTAAGCGATCTTCTAAATCATCAGTTATTTCGCCACAGATAATCGTGGAGTCTTTTTGTTCATCAATAAAAGAAAGTAACTGATCAATAGTTATTATGTGATCTTCAATAATCTTTTTATAGGGCGCTAATATACTAGAATCGTTTTCATCATTGCGAAAAATAGCGCAACTAAATTCACCTCTACCAGCAGGTAATAACGATATAATTTGATCTCTCTGATTGATGAATGGAAAGGCGGCTACATCAAGAGTACTGATGCCAATGATCGGAATATTCAAAGAAATGCTCATCGCTTTGGCAGCAGCAAGGCCGATACGAATGCCAGTAAAACTCCCCGGACCAATTGTTACTACCAAACCTTGGAGATCATTAATTACAATTGCAGATTCAACAAGGGCAGATTTGATCACTAGATGTAGTTCGGAAGTGTGGTTTCTATTAGATAACCAATTTTTCTCATATATAACGTTGCCTGACTTATTTATTAAAGCAACACCTGCATGCTCGGTAGCTGTGTCCAAAGCGAGAAACATATTAATTCTATTCCTGTCTACTAAATTCCCAGTTCTTCCTAATCATGCCCAAGGTTACCTCAGATTCTGAGCCTTTTGACTCCATTATGATATCCCTAACATCATCAGAAACAACCTCGATCGTTATGACAATATGATCATCTGGGAAAATATCTTGCGCTCGATCACCCCATTCCACAATCACCACTGCTCCAGTGAACATATAGTCATCTAAACCCAATAACCAGGCCTCCTCTGTTTGTGCTACTCGATACAAATCTGCATGCACCAGCGGAACTCGACCGTCATATTCATTGACTAAAACAAAGGTTGGGCTTTTCGTGTATTCGTTGACTCCAAGGCCATTCGCTATGCCCTGAGTCATCGTAGTTTTACCGGCCCCCAATGACCCAACAAGCAAAAAAAGTTCATCACCCACAAGAGTTTCTCCCAACTTCCTCCCAAACAATATAGTTTCGTCAGAATTCGACGTTCTAAGGGTCCACCGCATCAGATAATGCTCCTATTGGGGAATGATTTATAATCAGCAACGATATGATACTACAAAGCTGACCACTTATTTTATTTAACAAACAAGAACTTTGGCTGTAAAAGTAAAACCAAAAGTACAGATATACTTAAAACAGTTCCCATTGATATCAGAGCGAAGGCAGGTCCAAAAAATTCTGCAGCGTATCCTGCGACTAAACTACCCAAAGGAACAAACCCCCGGTCTAATAAATACAAGCTTATCACTCGGCCATGGAAACGAGCTTCCGACAAGGTCAGAAGAAGTCCGTTTGTAACTGTCCTCTGAGTCGAGTCAAAAAAACCAACTAACACGAGAACTCCCATGGCCAGAATCAGAAATGGAGCCAAGCCCAAAGCAACCAAAGCAATACCACTTAGGCACATAGTTACAGATATCATTGCTCCCTTGCCTTGAAAGTCACCCATAAACGCTAAGATCAATGGGCCAATTAACGACCCAGCGCCCATCATACTAACCAATAAGCCAAAACCTTCCGGTCCTATGTCAAATCTCTCACCCGCAAGCGCGGGTAAAACAACCATAAATGGCTGTAAAAGCAAAAGCGACAAAAATCCCAAAACCAGAAGGATCACTATACTTCTATGATTTTTTACGTATGCGAGGCCCTCTAATGTGCTCTTAATAGCCGATTTTTCAGGTTTACCAAGTCTCTTATCTTTAGGAACCTTTATATTTAGCCAAGCGATAATCACAATAATTTCAAACAAAACAATTACTGCAAATACCAAGGCAGAACCAGCAAAAGCAAACATCAATCCAGTAAATATCGGAGATATCACGCGAGTTCCATTAAACAAAAATTGTTGAATCGCAACAGCTGAACCAATATCTGCTTCTTTTACTAGTGAGGGTATTAAAGCTTGCCTAGGGGGTTGGTTAAAAGCTATCATTACGCCCCTCAAAAAAAATAGTGAATACACGTGCCAAATCTCTAAAATATCCATTAGCAATAACGCTAAAATCGAGAGATAAACAAATAAGATACCAATCTGTGTAGTTAATAATATGATTTTTCGGTTTACCCGATCCGCCAACACGCCAGCAGGTACAGCCAAAAATAAAATTGGTATTGTCCGCCAAAAATTAACTAAGCCAACTGCTGCAACAGACCCCGTCATCTCCCAAATAAGCCAATTCCTCGCTACTATCTCCATCCACAAGGTAAAAGCATGAGATGTAACGCCTATCAATAGGTACTTAAACGAACCTTGACTCAATAGCTCGGACAAATTCGCAAAGGCACCGACCTGAAAAAAACGCTTTATTTTAGTTAACATTATTAAAGGTTGGTCCAAAACAGTTTATACCCATTAAATAAATTTGCCCTCTTAGAAATCCAAATTTTTTATCACTAATCCAAATTGTAAATCCGTTTTGAAACAAACATGTAGTAGCCTGTTACTAAAATCAATAAAGCGGCGGTGGTTCCGACAGCAATTTGAACTCCAATAACATCAGCGATCAAAGCAACTATAAATATCCCTATGCTGGTCATTCCCCAATTAAGCATATAAATGCTCATAACCCGACCTCTATATTCCGGTGCGCTATAAGCTTGAGCTAAACTATTACTCAAGGCCATCCTACCCGCTTGACCCAATCCCAGAGGAATAAAAATAAGTAAGGCAACAAAAAAGGAATCCGTAATACTAAATACTACTAGACTCACTGCCATAAGTAGTATGTTAAGCAGCAACCATTTACCCCTATTTCGATCAGGCATTGACGCAATAAAATAGGAGCCAATCAATGCACCAATACCAGAGACACTCAGTAGTAACCCTTGCCTTGCGGCAGAGCTAGATAG
>Ga0310344_10000920_pt1 | contig 22792 bp, 18 predicted proteins | sample HC15DNA20200_MG_FD_203801 | JGI IMG/M metagenome (GOLD analysis project Ga0310344, IMG submission 203801) | Marine microbial communities from station ALOHA, North Pacific Subtropical Gyre - HC15-DNA-20-200_MG | ecosystem: Environmental > Aquatic > Marine > Oceanic | place: Pacific Ocean: North...
TCTCGACGCAGAATTCGCTTCATTGAGGTACATGAAGATTCTACAGGGCTATCGTACCACTAGAATACTACCAGTATCAGTGGACTAGACTTCCATTCCCGAGGCGGCCATCAAGAGTCCTAGGAATGGTGGGCTTGGCCTATCTGGCCTGGACTTGAACTCCGGATGGTACTGCGTTCCGACGTAATACGGGTGCCCCTCGAGCTCCATGATCTCGCATCTTTCGCCGGTCTCGTCTTTGCCGACATAAACCAACCCTTGCTTCTCGATCTCATCGATCAGTTCCGGGTTTACCTCGTACCTGTGCCTGTGCCTCTCGTCTACGTAATCGGCTCCTCCGTACAGGCGCCTAATCTTGCAGTCCTCGACAAGGAATGGGGTTGGTTTCGTCCCAAGCCTCATTGTACCTCCCATGTGCGTCTTGGAAATTTCAGGCATGAACACTATTGCCGGATTGCTAGTGTCCTTTTCGAACTCCGTCGAATTCGCTCCCTCTAGCCCGAGAACGTTTCTGCAGAACTCGATTGTGGCGACCTGCAAACCTAGGCATACCCCTAGGTAAGGGACATCGTTCAACCTCGCAAACTCAGCAGCTTTGATCTTCCCCTCGATTCCTCTTATCCCGAAACCTCCTGGAACCAGAATACCATCTGCCGCCTCCAGAAGACTCCAAGCCGCCTCATGGGATTCCGGATCGGACTCCTTGGCTTCATCATCTAGATCCGAGGACTCTATCCAATCGATTACTAGACTCCTGTTCACCTTGAAGGATGCGTGTTGCAGAGCCTTGATCACACTGAGATACGAGTCAGCGAGATCCGTGTACTTGCCTGCCACAGCGATGTGAACCTCTTCTGCTTGGTCCAGTGAATCCACGTGATCAGCCATTTTCTTCCAGTCTTCCAGAACCACCCTCTTTGTAGGAAGATCAAACCCGAATCTCTCTGACAGCATTCTTGTTACTCCTTGCGTATCTAGCATGATTGGTACCTGGTAGATGTTCGAGACGTCATGAGCCGAAACTACAGCCTCGGGTGGTACATGACAGAATGCGGAGATTTTCTCGCGGGTCTCTTCCACCAGCGGACTCTTGGATCTACAAACCAGCATATGCGGGTTAATCCCAAGTCCTCGCAGGTCCTTTACAGTGTGCTGTGTGGGTTTCGTCTTCTGCTCACCAACTGGGCCCATAACCGGAATCAAGCTTACATGGACGAAGCACACATTCTCCTGCCCTACCCTGAACTGGAACTGACGTAGTGCTTCAATGAATGGTGCACTCTCTATGTCGCCAACAGTCCCACCTAATTCGATTACGCAAGCATCTGGCTCCTTTCCGTTCCCATCGCTCGGAGTATGTGCAACGCGCTCAATCCAATCTTGAATCTCGTTGGTGATGTGCGGGATTACTTGGACAGTCTTGCCCAGGTAGTCGCCCTTCCTCTCCTTCTGAATCACATTGTCATACACCTTCCCTGTGGTGATGTTGTTCTCCTTGGTAAGGCAGACGTCCAGGAACCTCTCGTAGTTCCCAAGATCCAAATCTACTTCTCCACCATCATCTAGCACGAAAACTTCGCCGTGTTCAAACGGCGACATTGTTCCCGCATCACAGTTCAAGTAAGGGTCTATTTTGACAGCAGTTACTCGCAATCCAGCGCTTTTCAGAAGAACACCGATGCTGCTGGCCGTCACTCCCTTGCCCAATCCAGAGAGGACACCACCCGTCACTACGACATACTTCATCTCATCAACGGGGTCTGAAGCCGTTATCCATCGCATATCAACGTTGGCTAATTCTATGCTGTCCCTCTCTGCTTTAATTTCAAGTATCGTCAGAATTAGGGTAGTTCATGTCGGGTAGGTCCGGAGACAATGTACTGGTCACCGGGGCCCTAGGCCAAATCGGCACCGACCTAGTCGAGGCGCTAAGGAAAAAACATGGAATTTATTCGGTAATTGCATCCGATATAAGACAACCAGATGGGCACCACCGTGCTGAAGATGGACCCTTCATGATTCTCGATGTTTTGGATACCGACTCAGTTACGAGGATATGTAAAGAGGAGAATGTGGGAACTATCTATCACCTTGCAGCATTACTTTCTGCCACCGGGCAGCGCAATCCAGACCTATGCAGGAAAGTAAATGTCGGAGGGACTGTTTCAGTACTGGAGACAGCCAAGGAATGCTCTCTGAAGGTTTACTTGCCTTCCTCAATCGCAGTTTTCGGCCCCGATGCTCCAAAGCACGCACCTCAGGTGACCGATCTAAACCCAACCACGGTATATGGTGAGACTAAGGTGACCGGAGAGGCCCTAGCTCTGGAGTATCGAAAGAAGTACGGAGTAGATGCCAGGGGGATCAGGTACCCAGGCCTGGTCTCTTACAAGGCACCGGCTGGCGGGGGGACTACCGACTATGCAGTGGAAATCTTTCATTCGGCTATAGATGGGGGGAACTACGAGTGTTTCGTGCGCGCAGATACCCGGCTTCCCATGCTGTACATGGACGACGCAATCAGAGCGACAATCTCGTTGATGGACGCACCCACTGATTCCCTAGGACCCTCTAGGGCAGGTTACAATATCTCTTGCCTGTCATTCACGGCTAAGGAGCTCGCGGATGTAATTTCTGAGAGGGTGGACGGATTCACTTGTGACTTCGTCCCTGACGTCAGGCAGGAATACGCGGACTCTTGGCCAGACTCTATTGACGGCTCGATAGCGGAGAGAGAATGGGGGTGGGCCCCCGAGTTCGACCTCGATCAGATGGTTGAAGAAATGCTACAAGGACTCTCAGGCAACTAGCCTTCCGACTCTTCTTCTTGCCAGTCTGGTGTGCTTGGATCGGTTTTAGCCCATAGCACGTCATCTATTCTTAGCACGCTAATTGCTGCTTCTGTCGCCCCAGAGAGGGCGTGCCTAACCACGAATTTTGGATCTAGGACCCCTACCTCCGCCATGTCCGCGTTCTCCCCAGTATTGAGATCGAATCCTACCCAGGCTCCGGAATCCTTCTGATCCGCAGATAGAGACAGCGTCACACCGACGGGGTCTCTTCCGGAGTTCTCCGCAAGAATCCTCGGAATAGACTCCAGTGCAGATGAATAGGCCTCTATTGCCAATTGTTCTCTACCTGACTGAGTCTGCGAGAAGGACCTGAGGTGCCTGGCTAAGTGGGCCTGTATTGCGCCTCCACCAGGAAGCACTCCAGGTCTGCTGTTTAGACGATGGGCAACTCCAATGGCATCATCGAAGATTCTGATTGCCTCCTCCCTAATTGCTGGAGAGGACCCCCTCACAACCAATGTCATACCAGCACCGCCCCCTTCAATCAAAGTGTGTTTGACGTCTGCGATGTTTTCTTCTGATCTCTTGGAGTATCTTCCAATATCCTCTTTTCTAATCATTAAAGGATCTCTTCCCGGCTTAGCGCCAGTGATTTTGGATAGAAGTTCCAGGTCCTTACGCTCGAACCTTCTGTACGCTGTGATGCCTGAATCCGTCAATAACGCGATTGCTTCGTCCGCTATTCCTTCCCTGACAATGAGCAAGTCCACCCCTATTGAGGAGAGGTGCCCTACTTGTCTCCTGATTTTCTCCCTTGCCCTCTCGTGGAATTCCTGTAGCACACCTGGACTCTCTACCTCTATTGAAGCACTGACCTCAAGCTTCGCCTGCTCGAGAGCTCCGTCTAATATTGCCACGTTTCCTCCTGCTGAATCAGGCGGGCTGGATAAGTCCACCCTGGACTTAAGTAGCATCAGACCATTCACAAGTCGCGTCTCCATCACGTTACCCTGCCTAACTTGTAGACGCTTGATCCTCATCCTCTCTAGGTCGTCACCACCTCCCTCTTGGGAGATTGCATCCGCCGCCTTCATCGCAAGTGACGCAATTTTCTCACATAGAGCTGAGTCACTCTTGCCCTGCAGGGATGTCTTTACCACCTGAAACTTCTGTTTTTCGTCAGACTCTCGTGAGACCCTTTCGACCTCGGATAGAGTTTCTTCCAGCGCGATTCCGTAACCATTCACAATTACAGAGGGATGCACACCCATCCTGACGAGCTCCAGAGCATTCTGGAGCATTTCCGAAACTAGCAGAACAGTGGTAGTGGTCCCGTCTCTTGCTGCCCTATCTTGGGATGACGATGCTTCAATTAGCAACCTTGCCGTCGGGTGCTCCACATTCGCCGTTTCCAGAACTGTCACTCCATCATTGGTAACTAGAGCAGAGCCATCCATATCCACTAGCATCTTATCAAGTCCCTTCGGGCCAAGAGTGGAGCGAATTGCTCCAGCAAGCGAAGAAGCCGCCTTCACGTTGTTTACTAGAGCAGTCCTACCATGAATTCGGTCGGTGTCCTCTAGGGCAATCTCGTGATCCGACTCTACCATAATGAAGCGCGCACTCAAGCCTCTGTTTTGAATACGCTCATTCCACTTGCCGTCCGTTTCACCTAGTGTCTTCCGTTTGTTTCATATACCACAGCTCTGTCCCACTATACAACTAGAGGTTGACTAGTGATATTATGACTGACGCCAATTGGGACGAATTCGATGAAGAGGCCATGGAGGAAATGGTCAGGATGTTCGAGCAAATGGGGATGCCCGTAGATGTAAATACGCTAAAGTCGATGATAAAACAGGTTAGAAGCCAGTTCGAAGAGATGGGCATTGATCCAAAGAAGATGTCAATGAGCGAGGTAAAGCTCGGCCTCAACTCCGATTCCGAGGAGTTCATGAAGAACTTCGAATCCATGCTTAGCGGACCCCAGGGCCTCGGAGATTTTCTGAAGAGAATGGGAGTAGATATCCACATCAAGCCCTCTGTTTCTGAGGTTAAGGTCGATATTGACGAAAGCAAGCAAGCAATCGAAGACGACTCAATTCCTGAGGACGACGTCTACGTCCAAGACAACAAGATGTTCGTTACTCTTGATGTATCCAGATTCGATGATATCGGCTCAGAAAATCTCGAGCTGAGCCTAACTGGCGGGGGGGAAGTCCTACAGTTGCTAAGAAAGAACCAAATCAGGCCCTTCAGTACCTATGTGCTCCCTCATGTGTCGATCGGAGATCCTCATTGGCAGATCAACAACGGCATTCTAGACATTACATTCGAGCTGAAGTAGTTCGGAGAAAACCAAAGGAGAACGTAAAATGGGATCAGCAGTAATCGGAATTGACCTAGGAACGACAAACAGTTGCGTAGCAACTATCGAAGGTGGCAAGGCGGTAGTCATCCCCAACTCTGAGGGATCTAGGACCACCCCCAGCGTAGTAGCATTCACCAAAGATGGTGAGAGATTGGTTGGCGTGACTGCAAAGAGGCAGGCAGTGACCAACTCCGAGAGAACGATAATTTCAGTGAAGAGAGAAATGGGGACCGATTGGACTCAGGAGATTGACGGAGACAACTATTCCCCGCAGGAAATCTCAGCATTTGTTCTACAGAAGATGAAGGCAGACGCCGAGGAGTACCTCGGAACAGAAGTAAAGCAGGCAGTGGTGACATGCCCTGCCTACTTCTCGGACTCCCAGAGGAAGGCCACTAAGGACGCTGGTAGGATAGCCGGCCTCGAGGTCCTCAGGATAATCAACGAGCCAACTGCAGCCGCACTGGCTTACGGTGTCGATAAGGAAGAGGACCAGACAGTCTTAGTCTACGACCTAGGTGGGGGGACCTTCGACGTGTCGATCTTGGAGATATACCAGGTTGACGGACAGCCACAAATAGAGGTCAAGGCAACTAGCGGGGACAACAGGTTGGGCGGAGATGATTTCGACGAGGTCGTGATGGACTGGATTGTCTCGGAGTTCAAGAAGTCAACAGGAATCGACTTACAGAAGGACCTCCAGGCAATAAGCAGGATCCGCGAGGCAGCAGAGAAGGCCAAGATCGAGCTCTCGGGCACCCCTTCCACACAGATCAACCTCCCATTCATCACAATGAGGGACGGACAGCCTGAGCACCTTGACATGACCTTATCCCGCTCAAAGTTCGAGAAGCTCATCTCCTCACTGGTGGAGAGGACCATGGGCCCCACCCGCCAAGCTATGAAGGACGCCTCGATAAAGAAGGGGGATGTAGACAAGGTACTTTTGGTAGGTGGATCCACAAGAGTTCCATCTGTTCAGCAGGCAATAGAAAACGAGGTAGGGAAGGCCCCGTTCAAGGGAATCAACCCGGATGAGGCTGTTGCCATGGGCGCTGCCCTTCAGGCAGGAATAATCGTCGGTGACGAGGGAGTAACTGACGTCCTGCTGCTAGACGTGACCCCCCTTACCCTGGGAATCGAGACTCTCGGAGGGGTGACGACCACCATGATTGAGAGGAATACCACTATCCCGTCAAGAAGGTCGGAGACTTTCTCGACAGCAGCGGACAACCAACCCGCCGTGGAGGTCCACGTGCTCCAGGGAGAGAGGGAATTCGCTAAAGATAACATCACGCTAGGAAAATTTCACCTTATGGGCATCCCAGCAGCCCCGCGCGGAATCCCACAGATTGAGGTGACGTTCGACATCGATGCTAACGGCATAGTAAACGTGTCAGCCAAGGACTTAGGAACTGGAACGGAGCAGTCAATCAAGATTGAGAGCCAGACTTCCCTCAGCGAGGAGGAGATCAAGCAGAAGATTGAGGACGCCGAGAAGTTCGCAGAGGAGGACAAGAGGCGGAAGGCCAAGGTCGAGATGAGGAACGCTGCCGACAGCGTAGTCTACCAGACTAGGAAGATGATTGAGGAGAACGAGGACAAGCTAACTGAGGATGACACCAAGCCAGTCTTGGAGAAGCTTGACGAGCTAGAGGCCCTGATTGTGAAAGACGAGACTGCCATACCGATTGAGGATATCGACGAGGCCGCCATCCAGACGAAGATGACAGAGCTCGAGCAGTCTATGCACGCTGTGTCTACCAAGCTTTACGAGGCCGCTGCAGCAGAGATGGCGGAGCAGCAGGATGGAGGGGATGATGAGGATGGCGTCGTAGACGCAGACTTCGAGGTTGTGGACTCGGAAGACGACGATGACTCCTGATCAGGATTCAGAAATCAGCCTGTGCAAGGTTCGAACATGTACTCCTGAAGTGCCGTACAGAAACAGAGGGTTCGCCCCTTCAGAGCGTGCCTTGGACCCGGGGCCCCATGCGGTTCCCGCTATGTCCAGATGAACCCACGGAATCTTGTCATTATCCTCTTCGAACCCTCTGTTTGGAACGAAGAATTCGAGGAATGAAGCGGCTGTATTGGAAGAACCAGCCCTACCTCCGATCGATCCGTTCCTTATGTCGGCGAAGGCCGAGTCCGTCATGTACTTGCGGAACTGCGCGTTCAGCGGCATCCTCCACACGGGCTCGCCGCTCCTACTCGCAGCCCTCTTCAGCCTCTTTGCAATGCCCTCGTCATTGGCCCACATCCCGGAGATTTGGTTTCCAAGGGCTGTTACTACTGCTCCTGTGAGGGTGGCTAGGTCCACGATGTACTCCGGGTCGAACTCGCCGGCCTTCCACAGGCCGTCGGAAAGCACGTTCCTGCCTTCCGCATCGGTGCTGAAAACCTCAACAGTCTTGCCCGAGTAAGTCTTGAACACGTCTCCTGGCCTGTAGGCCCCGGATCCAGGCATATTCTCCGCTAAGCACGCGATTCCGTTCACCCTCCGACTGTAACCGGTCGCGTGTAGCGCCTCCATGAGGCCGAACACGGTCGCGGCCCCGCACATGTCGTACTTCATGTCCCACATCCCTCGGCTAGGCTTGATGGAGATGCCCCCGGTATCGAAGGTAATCCCCTTACCTACGATGCAAGGCCTCTGCTTCCCTTCGTCCTCATCAGGGTTCAGAGTGAATAGGACCATGCAGGGCTTCCTGTCGCTCCCCTTTCCGACGTTGATGTGACCACCCATTCCGAGCTCCTGGAGCTTTTCCCAGTCGTAGATCTCTAGCTTCACGTTGTCCTTGCCCTTTGCCCAATCCTCTGCCCTGCTGGCATACTCCATCGGATAGAGGACGTTGGCGGGCTCATTACCCAGGTCTCTAGCGATGTGAACTCCACCCACTACGGAGTGAGCAGCGGATAGCCCGTCCGAGAGGGAATCTTGGTGCCTAGCGCTGGCTTGGAAGTCAACCTTCCACGCCTCAGCTATGTGGTCCTCTGGGACCTCTTGATGCTCAAGGAACTCGTAGTCACGAAGCATCATCCCCTCCGCGAAGTCAATCATTCGCTTGGTAGACCATCCTGAAGTGAACCTTACAGTGACATCTAGCCCCTTTTTCTTGGACATAGCCGCGATCAGCCTAGCACCGGTGTTCCTCGCCCTCTTGTGTCCCAGGGAAGCCTTGCCCCCCATCCCCACTAGGATGATGTTGCATCCCGGTGTCCAGAGAGTCAATCTCTTTCCCTTCTTTCCGTCGAAGTCCCCAGAAGCCAACGCATCCCTAACGTGACTCCTCTGGCTCCTGCTCAGACCTGCGAGGGAGTTGTTTGGCGCCTTGTCTCCCTCTTCGAAGAGGGGCAGAACCAATTGCGACCCCAATCCCGTAAATTCACTATTACTAATCTCCATAAATAGTCCCAACTGTCCGATTAGTGGTTGGTTTACAAACAATTCCTCTGGAAAATCACCATTTCAGAATAGAATCAGAGTTTTTAGTTCCAACTATCATCTTCCCTAGTCCTTAGTGCGGCAAGAAGGACACAGACTATGCTGAGAACTACCGAGGGGGAGGACAAGGTCCCATTTGATCCGCTCCTGAATTCGATCATCGAATCGTTCACTGGCTCTGATACCCAGGTTGACGCATCTATTACCCTCTTCTGGTAGAATAGGTAGAACTGCCCTTCGCTACTCGAAATCGGGGCACCCCCAAAATCGAGGATTGTCACGGTGCTGTTAGTGGCATTGACTCCAAAGCCGCATCCCGGAGAGGAGTAGTTGTAATCCATTTCCGGGCCATCACAAGGGTAGTTGCCGGGATCGGATCCACCAGGGAACCAGGTCTCACCATCTTGGGTCAAGTAGGTCAGTGTGGCATTTGACGTGCTCGCATGTCCCAGGTTGGACACACTCAGATGAACCACTCCGTCTTTCACCATCAGGGAATCGACAACAAGGCGGGCCCTCCAGTACCATACATTCTCGATCAGGTACTTCATCACTTCAAGCTCCTCGCCGAGCCTTTCTGATAGCGCTTCCACCGTTCCCAGCAAGAACTGCTCGTCATCAGTCTCGAATGTGAATGTGGGGTAGCCCATCACGCCATACCCGTAGTCTCGACTAGTCCCGCAGTTTGGGTATAGGCCCTGATTCGCGTTGCGAATCGGGATGTCCGAGATGTTGGAATTCACATCGTCCCTAATGAAATGGAACAATTCCCAATCAGAAGGTTGTTCAGGCCATTTACCCCAGGGGTAGAGCATAATCCAAACCCCAGTATGCATCGTGACATACAGATCGGCATCAGGAACCACCGTGTTCATGTAAATCGAATTCGCGAGAGTTTCAGATTCACTGAATGCACCACTCCCGGGCTGGGTAGTCGGGCAGGTATTCCAGTAATGGTCGTAGTTCCGATTCAAATCTACTTGGTTAACATTCCATCGAGTGTCAAAATCGTTTCCATCCGCATTGAGCATGATTAGGATGTGTAACTCAGTAGTTGAAAGCACGTCTACTACACTCTGATCGCCCTCCGCCCATCCCTCGATGTAGAACTCTGCAGTTAGGAATGCCAGCTCTGTTCCTAGATGCTCATTTCCATGGTGCCCCCCGTCAATGTATACCACGTCTTTTTCAGTTCCATCCGGTTTTGTTTCCAAACTCCAGTCCGAAATCCGCAGTACCCATAGATTCCTCCCAAGCTCTGTTTGTCCGGCAACGATCAAGTCCACAATTTCGGGATATTCGTCTGCCCATGCGTTAACATCCAGCGTTAGTGTGGCATAACTGTGATACCAGTGTTCCTGGACAATATCTGGCTGACTGATCTGCCCAGAGACCATTGGTGACGCCGATGCAGCCACCAGCGAGGCGAGGACCATAACTGCCAGTGAGCGGCGCATAGCGCCGCTGTAGGCGTTATACGCTACAATCGTTATCCCTTTCTGTTCGAAAGTTCAGCGATATGGCACGCGACTATCTTGGTCGCAATCAGAGCAGCGCTGAACTGTGTCAACGATCCTTCTGTGCCCGGAACGATTTCGTTGACATCCGCTCCGATTACCTTGCATTTCTCAGAGGAGAAAAGACTCTCTATTATCTCGACTGCACCCCAATGACTCAATCCTCCTGGAACTGGAGTGCCGGTAGAAGGGACCAAGGAACCGTCTAGGCCGTCTATGTCAAAGGTTAACCATACGGGACCTTCGATTTCTGAAAGGCTCGCAATCATCTCCCCCCACCTAGTGTTTCCCCCTGAAGCCGCAAGCAGGTCTCTTGCGAACCATGTCTGTATCCTATCGTCGCCATCGATCACTGATTCTTCCTCGGCACTGAATGCCCTGACCCCAATTTGGATCACGCCTCCAACTCCTGACTCCAGAGTTCTCCTGATCACGGTACCGTGAGAAAGCCTCTCTCCGTTGAGCTCGTCCCTCAGGTCTGCATGAGCGTCTACCTGCACAATTGTGAGGTCTGAAAGACTTGGTACCATCTCATGCCCCTCTATGGCCTCGACAATTGGTAGGAGGATTGCGTGCTCCCCCCCAAGAACCAGCGGAAACTGAACGTCCTCCATCCAATCCTTGACATATTCCCTGATTGAGTCCAATTGCCCTCTCAGAGTAGGGGCTTCCGATGACCATGGGGCTGCAGTGTGGATTTCGAATCCGCAGGGAAGCTCCTCGGTTAGAATGGGGTCGTGCAGCTCAACTTGTGAACTAGCTTCAACACAAGCCTTGGGACCTAGCTCAGTTCCTTCTCCATAGCTGACAGAAACCTCCAGGGGAACCTGTAAAATAACCACATCCCAAGGGCCGTATTCTGACTCCTCCAGACCTAGAAATGTAGGAGAATCGGACGCTTCCACGCCCAATCGGAGAGCAAGTCAAGATTAACGGCTTCGGGTGGCGGGAGGTTGATTTCAGAGCAATTAGCAAGATGTTTGATATAACCTCGGCATCTAACGGTATCTGGTGGGAACATGGGACTGACGTTGGCACAACTTACTCAGGCGATCAAGAGCAAGGTCGACACATCCATGGAGACCACCGTCGCAGAGTCAATCGCAGAGCATGCACTGGGTTTCTTCGGATTCTCAAACCGAATCATCGATAACGCCTTGGAGCCAACCGATCGAAATCTGTTTTACCAGTTGCAGGATTATGATCTTCTTACCACAGAGTCGGAGGAGACAACTCTCTGGGACGGCAGAGAGTGGAGGATTCATTATTGGAAGTTCAAGACCAATGCTGAGAACTTTGCAAACTTAGTCGGCCAAGCCAATAAGGACAAGGAAAACGAGGACCCGTATGCGGACATCTACGACGGAATGCCAGCCAACCTATGGAGGGAGAGGTCTGGTGTCGACGACGATTACGAGGAACCTCTCTTCTAGTATTCAAATTCAGCTTGTCGGGCATTGGTTGAAATGCCCTAATGCGTGGAGGTGATTGTGGCCCGGGGGTTCGCTGTAATCGCAGTACTTTCCTTGCTCGCTGTGTGCCTTCCTTCTTCAATAGCATGGGGTCAGGGGGATGAAGCCGTCAATTGCGAGGTACTGGTGGATTGGGGCCAAGATTGGCAGTGGGACGAATCTGGAGATCCTCACCCTTCTATCCTGCATAGGTATAGGGTAGTATTCGACCCTCCCTTCACGAATGGTTCTTCTCCAACTTCAGTGATTTCTTCGGCTCAGCACATAAGAGCCGATACGGAACTAGCAGGAGATAACTTCTCCACTTTGGTTGCAGGCGGAGAGGTAGACCTGGTGCTACCAGAGCAACCCCAATTCGGCGACTACGTTTCCATTTCAGTTCAGTCCGACCAAGCGGTGTGCAGCAGGTCCCTGAACATCACGAACTGGAACCAGCCAATTTCCGATCATGAGGTAACCAGAGAAACCGTTTGGGGGATCTCTGGAATCGATGGAGAGGAGCAGGGTATTTCCTTTGAAGGAAGGGGTTGGCAGAAGAGAACTGGTAGTATCTTGGAGTCAAACGAGCTAGGGAACGGGACCCTTTACCTAGATTTGACCAACGACTCAACGGGGGCGGTTATTGGTCTTGAACTAGATAGGATTTGGCTAAATGAGACATATCACGGAAACGAACTGATCAACCAAGACTTCGAGATGTCCGGCTATGGAAATCTTTCAGTAAACACCGGAGATGACAACGAAGGTGCCGTTATAGATGCTGTAATCGATGACGCTTACGTTCTGAGGTCTTACAATGAGGGTAAAGTAACTGAGAGGATGAGGTTCGAAGGAGATGGCTGGCTATCGTTGAATGGTGGTGACAACGAGAGCTCCGGTGGAGCGTACGGGGAGGTTTTCCTACTGTACTTCGAGATTTGGGATGAAGACGGTTTCAGGAGGTTACAGGATCTCCAAGTCGAGGCCAACGCTTCAGTAAGGCTTTCTGCAGCTGACGAGGACTTCTCTTTTGGTCTAGATGAGCTAATTCTTCGCGAGAAGTGGGAGGAGGGAGTCAGGACCGAACAGTACACCCGGATTTTCGGGAGCGGCCAGTTTGACTTCATTGCCTCGGAAGAGAACCCGTTCATAGAGGTGAATGGCACCATCCCGGTACTACACTTCCAGTCGGAGGGGGGGGAGACGGTTGCCGATACAATCTTTGTAGACGGGACATACGATGGCGACGTCGAGGGAACCTTCGGACTAGTCCGGCAGATCATCGAGTCAGGGGTTTTCGAGAACTCCTCTGGAGAACCATTCGAGGCAGATAAAATCAGGAACGAGTTCTGGCTAAACGTTTCAGCAACTCCATTCGGTCCGATAGATCAGGAGTGGGGGGCTGAACACAACCTAACCTACGAGTACGTCGTCCCTCAGGAGGACTGGCTCAACAGGACCATCAGATACACCTACGTGGACGAAAACGGAACTGAGGAGGACGAGTATCCCGAAAACTCCCCTGTGATTTTCAACCCTGAGCCTCCAGAGGCGAATCCAATTTTCTCTGATCACATTTCTAGGGAGACAGGTGTCTGCCCGCAGATTGTTTCCGTGGGTGATACTTTCTCGCTAATTGGCAACAAAGCGATGGTACTGGATGTCTCAGTTACTGGACTTAGCTCGGATTTGGTAGACGGGCACATCGTTTCAGTAGCTGATTGGAACGGTACTTTCGGGGACATGAGCTCAGCAAATGGGAGTGTGATCAACGAGGGCCCCCTATCGGGTCTTCTGAATGAGGTTAGCAGGCTAGTCAGTGTCGGACTTGGGGATGGTGACGAAGCAGTTTCATTCATCGAGAGCCAACGGGTTGACAGGATAATGTCGCCTTCTATAGTCACATTCGACGAGAACACAGTACCATCCCTCTCATCTGAGTCGGGGTCCTCTGTCAGGTTTCGTGAGGGGATACTTACCACCGAGGGAGGAGTTGCTCACCTTGAGGTCGTTGTCGATGACGTTGACACTGACACATCCGAAGTCAGTGTAGACCTTTCAGAAATGGGGCTGGGCACCGTGGAGCTTTCCGATTCAGGGCTCCTTGGAGATCTTGTAATCCACGATGATATCTGGACAGCTAGGATCGTTCACGAGGGTCTACAGCACGGAACCATCCCACTTTCAGTTACCATGACGGACTACTGGGTGACAGTACAGCAGAACTCTAGTATAGAGGTTACAAATTCCCCTCCGAGAATGATACAACTAGAATTCTCTCCGGAAAGTAGTATCAGGGGGGAGCAGATCCAAGTTACCGTGGGAGTTTTCGACGGTCACGGAGTTAAATCAGCGGCAGTCAATCTTCTCAGCCTTGGGGGGGAGCAGGTCCCGTTGGAGCTAGTTGGCGAGTATGACTGGGAGTGGCAGCATGAAGGTGAGGTCAGGACCGATAAAGTGGAGTCATGGACTGGGAATTTCGAGATTCCCACCAGCATGTCTCCTGGCAGACAAAACATCCCAATTCTGCTTGAGGATTCTGATGGAGGAACCGTTTCATCTACATCCACTGGAGGGATTGTCTCCAGCATACCTCAGAGAAATGCAAAGAAGGTTCTGATAGTAAACCAGCCACCATCGATAGCCAACCTCACCCTCCTCAAGGATGGTTCAGAAGTGGAATCTGTGTCCTCCCCGGTTTCCGGAGATGCGGTAAACTATTCCATGGAGGTCTCAATTGAGGACTTCGACGGAATCTCTTCCGCTCAAGCAAAGATCGGTAGACTGGCCCCAATAGGCAAGTCTGAGACTTGGCTTCTATTGGTGGACGATGGGACGGGCCCAGACCGAGCAGCGGGGGATGGTGTCTTCTCCCTCTCTTTCTCGGCTAGGTCTTCTCTTAGCGAAGGCGAAATGTCGGTCATGATACGTGCTACGGACGTTTTTCTCTCCACCACTGCAATCGAGAATCAGTGGCACAACATCACCATCGTTAAGTCATCCTCGGGCTCATCTGGGGGATCTTGGGTTGAAGAAAACTCGATGCAGCTAATTCTTGCGTCTCTCGGATCTTTACTAGTAATCGGAGTAGGTGCATTTGTCTACATCGTAAGGAACTCGGAAATCGATTAGATTGGTGCGAGTGCCGGGATTTGAACCCGGGTTCCCACGTTGGCAACGTGGGGTGATAACCACTACACTACACTCGCGCAGGAGCATGCAAAACAGATTGGCTTTTCTAAGCGTCGGTATGGCTCTTGTGGAGCTTTGAGAGGCGCTCACTAATCTCATCACGGGTTTGTCTGAAGACACCAACCTCACTCCCATGGGGGTCTTCCAACCCCCAGTCCTCGTCAATTGGCAGTGCTGGACAGCTAACCCCGCATCCCATGCTGATGATCATGTCAAAACTCTTGGAATCCACAGAGTCGACCGATTTCGGATACAGTCCCGAAGTGTCAATGCCAACCTCATTAAGTACCTCGATTGCATTCCCAGAAACTCTCCCGTTTCTCGGAGGCTGGGTTCCAGCCGAATACGACTCGTGACCCATCTCCCTTGCGATTGCTTCCGCCATCTGGCTCCTGCATGTGTTGCCTACACAAACGAAGAGAAGACGCATGTAATGTGCAGTTAGGATGCCCTAATTAATCGCACCACAATAGAACATGTGCTTGAAAGGTAGATAGAATAGTATTCAATAAGCTATCCCTGAACGCGATATCATGTCTGATTCCCCTGTTTCTCACCACACTACGGCCGACAGCCAGAAGGGACCAGGAGACGATGCCTCCAATGAGCAGAGGGCTCAGATGGAGCAGGCCTACCAGCAGATGCAGAGAAAGATGCGGATTGGGCAGATGGACGAGCAAATCAAGCACAAAGTGATGGTCCTATCTGGAAAGGGTGGAGTTGGAAAGTCAACTGTAGCAACAGGACTGGCACTTTCATTGGCCAGGCAGGGCAAGAAAGTTGGCCTCATGGACATAGACATTACTGGCCCTAACGTCCCAAAGATGCTGGGACTAGAGGATGCCGATCTAAACGTGGAAGATGGGCAGATTCACCCAGCAAATGGCCCTAGTGGAGTGAAGGTCATATCTATGGCATTCCTCATTGAAGATCCAGACAAGCCTGTGATTTGGAGGGGACCGATAAAACTCGGGGCAATCCAGCAGTTCATCGGAGACGTCGCTTGGGGCGAGCTCGACGCCCTAATCATTGATTTCCCACCGGGAACTAGCGACGAGCCTCTGACAGTAAGCCAGAGCCTTCCCGGAATAGATGGGGTAGTCATTGTAACAACTCCTCAGGAGGTAGCACTACTTGATAGTCGCAAGTCGATAAACTTCGCCAAGACCATTTCTGTCCCAGTCCTTGGGGTCGTTGAGAACATGAGTGGATTCACGATAAGGGGTAAGTCGGTCCCCAACACCCTCTTCTCAGTTTTTGGCCCAGGAGGCGCTCCACTGGAATGCATTTCAGACGACGATGGAAATTGGCAAGTCACCCTCGACGTCTTCAAGTCAGGAGGCGGGAAGGAAGCTTCCATCGAGATGGGCGTACCCTTCCTAGGGTCCCTCCCCTTCGATCCAGGGATCGTCAGAGGGGGAGACGATGGTGTTCATAGGATAATTGCTGAGCCAGAGGGAGACACCGCGAAGGCTTTCGAGTCAATAGTTGACAGAATCTCGGAGCAGCTCGAAAAGGGCTCTGAACGGTCTCTAAGGATAATCTGAGGGACTACTTTAGCGTCGACTTGATGACATAGGCTCATCCCGACAAGAGTGTAATGGTAGCTGATACAGGGATATACATCACCTGGGTGACCGGCGCGATAATGATCAGCATCGTGATGATTCCGATATTCAAGCCACCATTTGCGAGAATCAGTGCTGACGGCTTCATCGACATGTTTAGGCGATACTGGGCTCATATGATCATCGTCTTCTCAGTTTACCTGTGGAAGGATGTCCTCGACGGCCTTGATCGGGTGCTGATGGCAAATACCCAACTAGACATGACCTTCTTGGTTTACTCTGTCGAGGGAGACACCGTTCTCTGGGTCCAAGAGGGTTTGAGAAGCGACTTTCTGGATGTCGCTATGACACATTTCTACGTTATGGGATTCATGACTGCGACCTTCGCGTCATTCGTCTACCCGATCTACTTCGATGACAGGCACATGGCTGACAGGGTTTCACTTTCCATGTTCTGGGTCTACGTCCTTTCGATACCATTCTACTTATTTTTGAATGTCAAGGTCACTGGAAACTATGTTGAAGGAATGGAGACGATAGCATACGACTTAACTCCAGAGATACATAACTGGTTCAACAGGATTGATCCCTTCACAAATGGAATGCCAAGTTTGCACATCGGCCTTCCATTCGCAATTTGGCTTTCCATGCACAGGTGGGACGAGGACGGAAGATGGGAGAGGTACCGAATTTTTCTCCTAGGCTTCATACTGCTTACCTCGATTTCCATCGTATATCTCGGAATCCACTGGTTCGTAGATATCATTGGCGGCATGGTGGTTGCTATTTTGGCAGTGAATATCACATCTAAGACTCACGAACCTGTCTGGAGGATCGCCGACGAGAGGCTATTCACGCGACGTTTGGCGAGAACACTGGACGATCCGTGGGGTTCTTTGAAACGCTCTTTCCGCTCTTCGGCAAAACTTCTGGATCCCTTCAGGGAGCCGGGAAAATCCCAGACTGGCGCCCTGATAATTGGCCTTCTCGTCCTAACCGGGTCCGTGCTCCTCTGGGACGTAACCCATCAGCGGATTTCAATCGAAGAGGCCGACTCTCCTACTTCAGCATCGGGATCAGGAGAATGGCTTGTTTGGGTAGAGGATTCAGAGGGCGTGGTGTCCATTACTGCAGGAAACGTGTCTTCGGGGGCGAACAGGACCATTGGAGGTCAGCCGTGGGCAGATCCTCCAAGTGTGGTAACGTCCGGCGATTCATTTGTTGTCTTCAGCGATTATAGGGTCGACTACTTCGAGCAAGATGGTGGATCGGGAATACTAATCCCAATCCTCAGTGAGGTCACGGTAGACCGTATCGTGGACATTGCAATCGCTACGGATTCAGCCGAACGTCATCATCTTGCGGTGTTATTCGGTCAGAAACTCAAGCTAATTAACACGCATGATGGCACTGTGCAGTCATTACTCTTGGAGGCCAACTCTTCCGTAGTGGCCTCTTCCGGCCCTCTAATCGCGATTTCCGAAAAGTCGGAATTCGGGCCACTTGTAAACATCACATCGATTGATTCTGATTTGGTTATTTCCATTCCACTCGATCCTAGTTCCTCGGATAGAACCGATCAGTCCATAGCCAACTCCGGAGTAGATCTCGACTTCCACAACTCGTCGGTCGTTGAATTGGTTATGGACTCAAACTGGCTAGTCGCCACAGTGGACGTCGGCCCTTTTAATCGAACCATCCTGGTCGATACACTATCGATAAACCAGACGCATATCTCAAACCCACGTTGGGATTCGTCTTCTCCCAGCGTTGGAAGCGGGAGGGTTGCATTCCTACAAGTCACCCGAGACAATCCTTCAGTATCCAATCAGGGGGAAGAAAGAAACAATGACGTTTACGTTCATGACTTGGAGACTGGGACTACAGTCCAAATCACATTTGACGAGGAAGTCGACCAGTCACAGCCTCAAATTCTCAATGAGAGGATAGCTTGGATACAAGAGAACGACGCAGATTCCAAGGAGGTGGTACTTCATTCATTTACGGATACGATCGAACCCAGGAACTCTCTATTGCTGCAGGCCTCAATCCTAGCACTTATGCCGCTGATTTTCCTATGGGCCCTACAGACCTACGGTGCCGACCCAAGGCTTACTCGGCAAGTCTGAACATCTCATCCAGGCTCTTGGTAGCTCTCCTGATGGTCTCCTCTTCTAATTCTACAACCTGCTCGGGTTGCGGGTCCCTAAGAGCCTGAAGGATATCCTCCAGTTGTGTTCTCTTCATGTGCCTGCACATCACACAAGAACCGATCAGGTTCAGGTGATTTTCAGTTTCTGCCAGAACCCTGTCCGCCGTGCCACACTCCGTAATCAGCATCATGTCTCTCTTCCCTTCACTAGCTAGCCTAATCGCTTCGTCCTTGAGCAGCTCACTACTTCCGACGAAGTCACTTTCCTCTAGAACACCAGCATCGCACTCTGGGTGACTGAGGACAAATAGGTCTATTCCATGATCCGACATGTTCTTCTTCCAGGTCCTGATTTTTTCTCCTGTGAATTCCGCATGTACCTCGCACTCTCCATCGTAGATAATTACCTCTTTCATCCCCCTGAGTGAATTTTGCAAGTGCTTTCCCATGAATCTGTCTGGGACGAAGATAAGCTTGTCACCCGGCAACCTCTCACAGATTTTCAGGTAATTGCTACTAGTGACGCAGACATCACACTCCGCTTTAACGGCTGCACTAGTATTGATATAGCACACGACAGGAACTCCAGGATACCTTTCCTTAAGCTCAATTATGTCTTGTGGGCCGATTCCATCGCTTAGTGAGCATCCCGCATCTGGGGAGGGGTGCAGGACAGTCTTGTTGGGGCTTACAATCTTGGCAGTCTCTGCCATGAATCGAACGCTGGAGAAAAGGATGGTTTGTTGTGGGGCGTCTCTGGCTTCCTTCGAAAGTGCGTAGCTATCTGCAACAGAATCAGCCACTCCATATGTTATGTCAGGAGTTTGATATGAATGTGCGATTAGAAACACGTCTTTCTCCTTCTTCAGTCTGTTTATCTCCAGGGTCATTGGCGCCAGAGACTTGCAGATTTCTATGCTCCATCGCATTGGTTGCTTGATTGCGTACTGGAGCCTCTGTGCCTCTTTGTCGATCTCGGACTCAGAATAGCCGAATGTACCCACTAATCTACGAGGGAGTGGGGCCGCAGGCATATCCAGAACCATGTTGACCAGTTAATCCACGGAGTGCAACCGCTTTGAAGTCATCTAGTATCCGGTATGCATGGCAGATGGGGCAATCCCGATGTGGAAGCCGGGTGAAGTAATCCACGAAGGGGCGGAAGCGACAGTTACTGGCGGCTCTTGGATGGGTAAAAGGGCCGTTCTTAAGGCCAGAAGGCCTCGAAGTTACAGGCACCCAGATCTCGATAGAAGGCTGACTAAGCAGAGGCTAGCAGCAGAGGCAAGGATACTGTCCAGACTATCCAAGGAGGGCTTTCCTTCACCATCTCTAATGTACCTAGACCAGAGAAAGTCGTCAATATTGATGTCTAGGATTGAAGGCTTCCCCCTCTATGATCTACTGAAGTCGGGAGAAGCAGGGATATCAGAACTTAGACATCTCGGCGCCTTAATTAGACGACTTCACGAGATTGGTGTATCTCACGGAGACCTTACAACTCACAACGTAATGATTGACCAAGACGGAATCCTTTACCTCATTGACTTCGGCCTATCTCGACAGTCTCCAGAACTGGAGCAGCTAGGTCTTGATATGCAGGTACTCAACGAGTGCCTAAGCGCTAGCCATTCTACAATCCTCGGCGGAATAGACAGTGTCTGCGATGGCTATCTTGATGGGCAGAGCTACGAATCAGATGCAGAAAAAGCTGAGCATGTGGTCGATCGGTTCCGCAAGATCACTGAAAGGGTCAGGTACCATGGGTAGTGATGGAATGGAAATCCTATTCGCAACAAGTAATTCCCACAAGGTCTACGAGGCATCTGCAACGTTATCCCAATTCGGCTACATCGTTTCTCAACTGGAAATAAACGGCAAGATCCCAGAATTGACGGAGCCTCAGTCAGAAGGAATCGATGAGGTTGCACTTTCCAAGATTAGACAGGCTCGAGAACTTGTGAGGGGAACCCAAATGGAGGACAAGGCAATACTTGTAGAGGACTCGGGTATTTTCATCGAATCCCTCGATGGTTTCCCTGGCCCATACTCGTCCTACGTCGAGAGAACCATTGGACTAAGGGGAATCCTAGACCTCCTCCAGACGGACTTAGAAAGAAGGGCAGAGTATAGGGCTGTAGCAGTGATTTCAATGGAAGGAGAGACAATTAGCGCTTCGGGAGTGTGTTGTGGTACTATTTCGAAGAAAATCTCTGGCGATATGGGATTCGGATTTGACCCGATTTTCATTCCTGAGGACGGTGATGGACGAACCTGTGGTGAGATGACTCCCGATGAGAAATCAGCAATGTCGCACAGAGGTAGAGCCCTAAAGGCGCTTTCAGAACTCCTGAATCTCCCGTCAAAGTGAATAGACGAACTCTTCCGTGCGGGTGTGTAGCATGGCATCGGCGATGACTAGACTCCTTCTTTGGTCAATGACCATAGCCTCAGTGCCGCTTTACCTTGTCTTGATAGTTCCGGAGGGTCTGCTAATGCAGGTCGCAGGGGGAGTTCTTATCCTCCTACTAGTGTCTTTATTGCTATTCACAGGTAGGCGCCCAATTCCCGTCGTGCAGAATAAACCCCCCGAAGAAATAGATTTGGGTACAGATTTCGGAGATATCGAACTTCCCCCTGCCGTTTTCTCTGAGAAGAGTACCAGCGAGCTTAGGGAAGAGAAGATTAGCAGGAGCAGGGGTAGGAAAAACACCACCGACTCAGCACCCCCTCCACCATCCGACCCGATGCCCCCGTTACCATCACCCGCCTCAATGGATGAACCCCCATTACTCGTTGTTCCCGGGGATGAAGTAGAGGGTCTAGCCAAAGTCCACGTTGCGAGAACAGACCCGGAGCTGCAGGCTGAGGCCGAAGTAGATCATTACCTTGCCCAACAGAGGGCTAGAAGATCAGTGTTTAGGGAAAGGCTGTACCACGAGAGGCGTATCCAGAAGTCCAAGAGGATAGCAGAGGAGGCCAGCAAATGGTCCGATTCGGAGGACGGAGAGGACCTGCCCACATTGACAAGTATTCCCGGGCATGGTCTGGCAGTTATGTACGAGCCAGAGGACCCCGATCCAACAATTCCACAAGGAATTACGTATGTTAGGATAGATGATGATAGGGTGCTGAAGGTCAGGGTATCCTTGGACGTGCCTAGAAGCTCTGACCCCTCTCAGGAGCAGGAACAGGAAGCCTCCATTGATGATTCTACGATGCCCCCTCCACCAGCCCCTGGCATGGCAATGCCCCCGCCCCCCCTTCCAGACCTCCCTCCCCCAGTAAGGCCCGAAGAGTAGTTCAGTGATACGTTGAAGCGATGGCCCCCGCTCGCTGCCACATGGCAGAAGAGGTCCTGGTTGTTGAGGACATCAGTGTGGAAGGATCCAGTCCGGCAGGAGGTGTAATCTCAGTCTGGACTCTCAACCGCCCGGGAAAGCTAAACGCCCTAAATTCAGAGTCTCACCTAGCCATAAAGGAGCAGTGCTACAGAGCCGAGTCAGACGACAACGTCCGGTGCGTGGTTATTCGCGGGGCCACTCCAAAAGATCCAGCAGAGGGGGAGAGGCCCAAGCCATTCGCCTTTGCCGCAGGTGCAGATATCTCCGAGTTCGCCGGAAAAAACTCCGACGACGTCCGACCGTTCTTCGAGGACAACGCATGGGAGGCCGTCTGGAATATTTCCAAACCCACCATAGCGATGGTCGACGGATTCGCACTTGGTGGTGGAACCGAGCTCGCCCTGTCCTGCGACATCAGGATAGCCTCCGATCGGTCTACGTTCGGACAACCCGAGATAAACCTAGGCCTGATTCCTGGAGGAGGGGGCACACAGAGGCTATGCAGACTAATCGGGTACGGCAGGACCATGGAGATTGTGCTCTCGGGAGGAATGGTCCCAGCCGAGGAGGCTATGCGGATGGGCATCGTGAACAGTATCGTACCACCGGAACAGCTGGATTCAGTCACTATGGACTTGGCTCAGGAGATTGCACGCAAGTCACCATACACCACGAAAGTTGCTAAGCGAACAGTTCGGTCGGCTCTCGACCTGCCATTCTCAGAGGGGGTGTTGATGGAACGCTCTGAGTTCGTCGCACTGTTCGACACCGAGGACAAGGAGATAGGTGTTAGAGCATTCCTTGAGAGGTCAGATCCCGAGTGGAAAGGCCGTTAGTTGAAACTATTCGAAATGATGCCTACCGAGTCGACTTCTTTGGTTGGGTCGATTATCAACCAATCTGATTGTAAACCGGATTCGATCATTTCCTCTTGGATGCCCCTTATTCGCTCAATGT
>Ga0310344_10000921_pt1 | contig 22787 bp, 18 predicted proteins | sample HC15DNA20200_MG_FD_203801 | JGI IMG/M metagenome (GOLD analysis project Ga0310344, IMG submission 203801) | Marine microbial communities from station ALOHA, North Pacific Subtropical Gyre - HC15-DNA-20-200_MG | ecosystem: Environmental > Aquatic > Marine > Oceanic | place: Pacific Ocean: North...
GTAGCTCAGCTACACGACAAGCTGAGCTGACGGCCGACAAAAAATAGAACAGCGCTACTCGACCAGATTGCGATCTATTCCAACAGCGACCTCTATCGCCTTGCAGACAGCCGAAGTATCGAGATGCCCTAGACCCAACGAGATAGCAGAATTCATTTTCTGCCTACTGGAAACGTAAAGGTCGATCGGCGCTTTAACACTCGCCGCAAACTCTGTAATGATAGAGGCATCTTTCTCGTAAACGTCAAACATAGTACCGCCGCCTTCACGGTAGTCTGAATTCGCCATCATTTTGCCTCGAATATCGAACATCTTAGATCCACCCGCACCTTCTTTTAATACCTTATGAATGAGCGTCGGATCGAGACCAGCTTTTTGGCCCATCACCATACATTCCGCTGCGGCGGTGACATGGACGTGCACGAGGTAGTTAGCGAGAAGCTTCATACGGCTACCGTTACCAACTTCACCGCAGTAAAAATTCGTCGCCGTAAACCCCTCAAGTACTGGCACACAAGTGGAATATGCTGCTTCCTCACCGCTAACATAAATCGACGCCATCATCTTGGCCAGCATCGGGGGCGTTGCACTGATCGGAGCATCGAGAAATATCTTACCTCCCGACTTTAGTTTCTCGTGTGCTGCCAACTTCTGGTCAACGGTTAACGTGCTGCATTCAATGAGAATTTGCCCAGGCTGGTCGTGCGCCAAAACGCCCTCAAGAACTTTATCGAGCGCACTCAAATTCGGCAGCGACGCGATCAACACTTCAGCTCGAGCAGCAACATCGGTTACCGATTCAGCCCGCTCAAGGCCCAGCTCATCCCACACAGCCATACGATCAGGTATAACGTCGAAACCAACGACAGCAAACCCATTTTTCAGCAAATTTCCAGCAATATTCCCCCCCATAGGACCTAGACCGATGACACCAACCGTAACGCTCATATTGCGTTCCTCCGTTTTAGATTCTGATAAGACGCATCCCCGCGAAATCAGGGGTAGGTCTCACTTTACAATAAGTTATAATGAATGGATAACAACAATCTCGAGTATTCCTCATGAAACAACAAAATAAACCACTGCTCTCGCTGTTTAACATCACTCTGATCGCGATGTTCTTGGTAGTAGCAAGTGGTACCGCTCAGGCAGATAGAATCACTCTCCGAATAGCTTCAGGACATGCGCCGGCCGTCGTCTACGCCGGCCTAATGAAGGATTACTTCCAACCTGAACTAACACGCCGCGTTGAAGAACGTACTGAGCATACATTGAACTTTATTGAGGGGTACAGCGGCTCAATCGTTAAGACAGCCGAAACCTTGGAGGGTGTTCAGAACGGAATTGTCGATATCGGCGGCTTCTGTTATTGCTTCGAACCATCTAATCTCCCACTACACGCTTTCCAGACAATGTTGCCGTTCGGCACCATGGATCCAACTATCAGCCTGGCAATAGCACAGGACGTTTACGAAGCCGTTCCTTACCTCACTAATGTTTTTGAAGACCAGTTTAACCAGAAGTTGCTAGCGCGTGTCGCAGATGCCGGTTACAACCTCGGCACATCATTTGATTGGAATTCAGTCGAGGATCTACAGGGAATAAAAATCGCGGGCGCCGGCCTGAATCTGAACTGGCTACGTTACGCTGGCGCTATCCCAGTGCAGGGATCACTACCCGAGGCTTATACCGGTATCCGAACAAATGTATATGAAGGCTGGGTCATGTTCCCGAGTGCCTGGGTACAACTTAATCTTCACGAGGTTGGTCCCTACTACACAATGGTCGGTTTCGGATCGATTACCTGGCACGGTCTGACAATCAATATGGACACTTGGAACCGCCTCCCGATCGATGTGCAAGAAATCATGCTCGAGGTCGCTACAGATTTCGAGCAACTAACCGGTACAAATAACCTGGAACGTTATGGAAACGACGTTGATACGCTCCGAGAACTGATCACGGTCAAAGAACTTGATTCTGACGTAACACTCTCCTGGGCCAATTCGCTCAGAGACTGGCCGAAAGAAATGGCTACCGAACTCGAGGGTATGGGTCTGCCAGCAAAGCTCGTGCTCGAGACAGCGTTAGAGTCAGCCGAACGACACGGACATACCTGGCCCGTTCGCTACGAACTAGAATAAAATGGCATGTTATTCCTCAACCCGGCTGCAAGCGAAACCGGGCTACGTTTCGTTAACCTCTCTATATTTAGATAGTACCGACTAAGGCAAGACAATAATGTCTCTTATCAATTTAAGCGATCGCTTGTCCAAATTTCTTCTAGTACTTGCCGCCGGCTGGGCATTTATTTTAACGTTCTTCATCGTTGCGGATATTGTCGGCCGTAGCGTATTCGACGCGCCGGTCTACGGCGTCCGTGAAATCGTAATGAATTCCATAGTAATGATCGTATTCCTCCAAGCCGGTTACGCGATACGAAGCCGTTCAATGCTGCGGGCCGATTTTCTCGCTCAGAAATTCCCGCCTCTATTCAGACGTATTACGCTTGCGATCGGCTATCTACTGGGTGCGGTATTTTTTCTCATGATCCTAGTCGGTGGCTGGGATATGGCTATTCATTCCTGGGTCGCCGGAGAATACGAAGGCGAAGGTGCCCTGCGCGTGCCCGCCTGGCCCACACGTTTCACGATTCTCTTCGGTAGCACCATCGCATGTATCAACTATCTACTCATGATGTATCTCGACATCTTCCTACCTGAGCGTCTCGACTCAGAAGTAGCTCCTGATGTATAGCTGTATGACCAGATCAACAAAAACCTAATGTTCGAAGCTAACATAGCGACCGTTTTGATCGTCAGCTTGTTGTTGATGGTCGCCTTGGGTGTACATATCGCAATTGCTCTGGGCATGACTAGTGCGCTTGGTGTCTATCTAGTTACCGGCGGGAACTTCGATGTCGTACTAAATATGCTGGCGAGCACCGCATATGAATCACTACGCTCATATGAGTTCGCAGTAATTCCGTTATTTATGTTGATGGGAGAATTTATCGGCAAGTCTGGGGCAGTTACCGACGTCTATCGTGCTATCCATCGCGGCCTAAAACGGATTCCCGGTCGTTTAGCCGTCGCTACACTGCTTGGCAACGCGATTTTTTCTTTCGTCACAGGCGTAAGTATCGCATCGGCAGCGGCATTTTCACGCATCGCTTATCCCGAAATGAAGCGCTTCGACTACCACCGTGGTTTTGCTCTCGGCGCCATCGCCGGATCAAGCTGCCTCGGGATGCTGATTCCACCGAGTGTTCTAATGATAGTTTGGGGATTGTTAACCGAGCGCTCTATTGGTCAAATTTTTCTCGCCGGAATACTGCCCGGGTTACTACTACTTAGCCTTTTCGTTACCTATGTGCTGACGACAGCGATATTTCGCCCGAGTCTCGTAGGAGACGGAAAAGAAAAAACAGCCGGACAACCCGAGTTGAAAAACAGCACCGAGACTACAGATACTAGCCCATTACAAGTCTGGGGAAGTGCGCTCGGTATCCTTCTCGTAGTTATGTCGGTTCTAGGCGGTATCTGGTTCGGTATATTCACACCAACTGAAGCTGCCGGCGCAGGTGCATTTATAAGCCTTGTCATGGCGCTTGCCAAGGGTATGCGTTATCGTGGCATTATTGATGCTATTCTTTCCGTCGGCCGCACGTCTGCACCCATACTTCTTCTACTTGTCGCGGCCTCTCTCTACTCGAGAACTTTAGCAATGACTGGCGTATCTAACGCTATTCAAGGCCTGTTTCTCGGTACAGAGATGTTACCGTGGATGATCCTTGCCCTAATGGTCGGCATTTGGTTTGTGCTCGGCATGGTCATCGATTCAATCTCGATCATGCTCTTAACGGTGACGATCTTCGAGCCGATCGCAGTAAGTCTCGGCTACGACCCAATCGCTTTCGCCATCATCGGCATAATCGCGATTGAAGCCGGTCTTTTGACTCCGCCTTTCGGGCTGTTGGTCTATACCGTGAAAGCAGCAATTCAAGATGAGGACGACGGTATCTCCATCATGCAAATTTTTAGGAGTTCTACACCTTACTGGTTCGTTATGCTCTTCGGCATGATTGCCATCGTCAATTTCCCACAAATCGCAACCTACCTACCAAGTCTGGTGTTCTAGCGACAGTAAGGAGAAGACGCATGTCCAGGCGGCATTTTCTGAAAACATCAGCGCTGATCAGCGCAAGCGTAGCAGCGAGCGGTCCCGGCATCTTCAGCGTAAGGGCGCAGCCCTCGAGAACTGTCCCGTGGCGCATTATCATGGCTGGATACGGGCCATCTTCTACGAGCTTCAGCCGTGGGCTCGATTTCATCGGCGAAACGCTAGAAAGGCGCTTCCGTAATGATATAGAACTCCGGCATATCTACAACATCTCTGACGTCGGTTACGGTGGATCAGAAGACCTTCGATGGCTCGTCGATGCCGGCATATTGACACTGGCCTATGCAACAATGTCGACGGGAATCCCTGAGCTAGAAATCGCCGCACTTCCCTTCCTATTCCCGGACACAGCGACCGCTCGTAGTGTCATGGATGGGCCTCTAGGAGATGCCGCTGCTCGAAGAATCGAAGCCGAGACAAACTATCGGATCCTAGGCTTCTTCGAGAATGGCTTTCGGCATGTCTCCAATGACATTAGACCAGTGTATACGCCAGACGATCTTCGCGGCCTAAGCATTCGGCTCTTAGGCATTCAAGCCCGCACCTTTGAGCTTCTCGGCGCCAACCCACGGACAATGCCTTTAGCCGCGGCTCTCCCACTGCTTGAAGACGGCACGATAGACGGGCAAGAAAACCCTTTTGAGAACACCGTCAGCTACGGCCCTTATCTCTCGCAACGCTACCACACAGCAACTTTCCACTCCTACCTGTCGCGACCAATCTTTATTAATAGGGTAACGTTCGACGCGTGGCCGGATGATCTACAAACCGAAATGCGGATGGCAGTCCGAAACGCAGTAATCTATCAGCGTGAACTTCACGACCAAGCAGAGATTGATTCGCAGAACATCATCCGCGATGCCGGCGGTGAAATTGTCGAACTCACCGCGGCACAACGCAATGAATTCGTCACTGCTGTCGCTCCAATCTATGCCGATGCTAAAGGCCACTATAGCCAAGAACTTTTAGCTCTAGTGAATCTCTAACGGAATCGGGTAGATCGCCGTATCCTGATCACATAAACCGTAATAAGAAAAACCCCAGCTAAATCGCTCATTAGGCCTTGATTGAGTAGTAGTACTCCAGCTGCCGCTGCTGCCCCTCGACTGAACCCATTTAGCGGCGCCCTGAAATAACCAACGATCGCCGTAGCGAGACAAAACACACCTATAAAACCCGTCATACACGCAGTAGCAATCTCCCACGCTGAACCCTGCGCTAGCAGACCTGGTCCGTAGAAAAATGCGAACGGCATCAGATAACAGACCAAACCGTAACGAAATGCTGTCCAACCTACCTGATTGATATCAGCACGCGCCACGCCAGCAGCGACGTAGGAGGCCAACGCAACGGGCGGCGTAATGGTAGAGACACAACCGAAGAAAAAGACAAACATATGGGCCGTAAGGAGGGGCACTCCCATATCAGCAAGAGCCGGTGCAACAACAGTAGCCAGAATTAAGTAAGCGGCCGTAGTTGGCAACCCCATCCCGAGGATAATCGCGGCAATCATCGTGAGAACTAACCCAAAGAGAGGAATCCCTCCAGACATTGAGATAATAAAACCTGAAAGTTTTGAACCAAGACCGGTAGCCGAAAGAACCGCAGAAATAATTCCAGCCGCAGCACAAGCAATCGATATTGGAATCGCATTCTGTACCCCACCGGCCATCGCGCGTCCAACCCGCTGCCAAAACTCGAGGTTTATACGTCTGACCACAAGAAGGTGAATCGTAATCAATAGCATGATCGCAAAAAAGGAAGCTTTTACGGGAGAATAACCCGCTATCATCATACCAATCAGAGTAAAAAACGGGACCACGAACGGCAATCCTTCAACAAGAGTAGCTAAGAGGGGTCGCTCTGACGCAACCGGCGCTTTCACAACTGCCAGATCACTTTTAATTGCTTGAAGATGTACAACGAATAGAACGGACACAAAAAACAACAACGCCGGAATTAGCCCAGCTTTCATAATATTGACATAGGGAGTCCCAACGATCTCCGCCATAATGAAAGCCGCGGCACCCATCACCGGCGGCATAATCTGGCCTCCGGTCGAGACAACCGCTTCTATCGCTCCCGCCTCATGCGGACGATATCCTTCACGTTTCATCAATGGAATCGTGAAGGATCCAGTTACAGCAACGTTTCCAGCTGCCGAACCAGAGATCATCCCAAGCAAGGTGCTAAATATCACCGCCGTCTTTGCTGATGCCGCACGAAATCCACGAGTAATGAGATTTGAAAGCCTAAAAAAGAAATTTCCGGCACCGAATTCACTGAGAAACGAACCAAAGATCGTAAATAGCACGATGTAAGTAGAAGCAACACCAAGCGGTATTCCGTAGATACCCTGCCCGGAGTGAGCAAGAAACCCGACAAAGCTTTCAAAGCGAATTCCGCGACTAAAAAGTAAGCCAGGCAAATAAGGGGAAATAAAGGGATAGAGGAAGAATACGAATGCGATCAATGCTAGCGCCTTACCAACAGTACGCCGTGTGGCCTCCAGAACCAAACCAACTATAATGGCTCCTATCACAACATCTAGTTCGTTCGTGATCCCACCACTGAGCGCGATTTCTTCCCACCGCGAAAGTAAATATCCACCGGTAGCCAGCGCTACAACAAAAAAAACTAGATTCATTAGCGAACCAACATAACGTGCTTCGCCATCATCAGATCTCAGGAATACGAGCGAAAGTACGATCATCAGGTGAAGTACCCTAATAACCATCGTCGAAACTAGTAGAATTCCAGAAACATTCAGAAGATGAAATAAAGCAAGACAAAAAGCCAAAAAGGCCATAGTGTGTATACGTAACGTACTAAAATGTAATGACGACACGGTAATCCCTATATTTCGACATCGCGTCGATCAGGATGCATAGGACCGGTTAAGGCTGCTCGAAATAACGAGCAGCACCTGGATGCAACGGAATCGGCAGACTCAAACTTTGCTCTGGGTTTATCTGCTCAGCGATTGCGTTTGTACTGCGTAGCTCATCCAGATTACCGAAAACGGCATTTACGATGTTAAACACCGCATCCGCAGACTCATCAGCGTTTACAACAAGAATATTGTCTACAGCCAACACTGTAGGCTCGGTCAAAGTATCGTACACCGACGTCGGCAAAGTTACCGTGTAATAGTAGGGATTCGCTTCAACTATGCCCTCGAAAATCTCCGACTCGAGAGTGATAAACCGTAATTCTTGTGTTGCCCTTGCCTGCAATACTGCTGCCATAGGAATGCCAGCAAGAGCAAACGCGGCATCTACATTACCGTCACCGAGCTGACTGAAGCCATCGGAATAAGATAGAAAACTGGGAACAATATCGTCAAAGCTCATATCGTAGGCATTAAAAACAAGTCTCGCAAAAGCTACCGTCGTGCCTCCTGCAGGTCCAAGCGCTACCCTCCTACCACGAAGGTCCGGTATAGAATTCAAATCGGAATCCGCCCGAATAACAAGGTGGAGCATACTCGGATGCAATGCTCCTGCCGCAGATATTCGGAGCTCGGACTCGTATGGTGACAACCCTCGGTAACCGAAATACGCGAGGTCTGCGTTCGTCATTCCTATCTCAATATCGCCAACCGAGACTAGACGGGGGTTCTCGATCGCACCACGAGTCACGATAGGTACCATCGTGAACTCGTCTGCATACTGGTTTACTAGATTCGCAATCCCTTGACCGATTGGGAAATAAGCACCACCCAACGTCGCGGCACCGAGATGCAACTCGACCTGATCACCTTCTGGCGCACACGCTTGCAGAACATACGCCAAGAACATAATGACGAGCTTTCTCATAAGAACAGACCTATAACTGAGGGCAATCTAGGGGTTAAGTAATACTGAAGGCCTACTGTTTTATCTAGCATATCAGATGCTTATACTGATCTCGATCATTTGACAAGCGGGTAATGATTCTTGATGATGCCCTCCGCCCTAACTGACACGGCCTTACTGCATGCCCGCCGATCTAATCAGACAACAGTGGTACTCCAACCGCATAACAACATAGATAAAACAGAAACAGCTGAATAAATGGAGGATAGGATGGGCGTAAGAAGAGTAGTTACCGGCCACAATGAGGAAGGTAAAGCGATTATAGTTTCGGATAGCGAAGCAACTAATATCGTTAAGCCTAGCCACCGCCCGGGTGTCGCCATCCATAACATTTGGCTACTTGATTCGAGTCCTGCTGAAATCTTTGGCCCTGAAGATACAACAAGCGAAACAATAGGCCTGCTGCCACCGCAGAACGGTTCCGTATTCCGCATTATCGATTTTCCACCGGAAGCGGGTTGGATAGAGGATGTCGACGCCAAGGCCGCAAAAGAGGCATGGACATCGATAGGAGCTGAAGATGTTGGGGACGACGACAAACCTCCACACCCACTGATGCATCGCACGGAGACATTGGACTACTCACTTTGCCTACAAGGAGAGATTTACATGGTTCTCGATGATTCCGAACTACTCATAAAAAAAGGCGATACCGTAATCCAACGAGGCACAAACCACGCGTGGAGTAACCGGTCGGAATCAATTTGTACAATGATGTTCGTTCTCATCGATGGCACATTTGGGAATAGAACTGACAATCAAGCGAGATGATATTTGTTGGATAGATATTTTATTAAGTGCTTAACTTTGGATTGCACTAGACCTTACCCTGCTGTAGAGTGAATATCTAAACTTGCCAAAAAACAGATGGACTTACTATGGATTTGATCCCAACTTCTGGGCAACATCTGCATATAATGCTGACCCACTTTCCTACTGTTGGGACAGTAATCACGCTTGGGGTTTTTATCGCTTCATACTGCCTGAAGAGCGAAGACTTAAAGCGCACTAGTCTCGTGCTGTTTTTGCTACTCGGCATTATCGCTATACCGACCTACCTCAGTGGTGCGGCTACTATGTGGGCAATCCAGGGGAATGATGGAATTTCCCGAGAGATTATTACAACTCACATGGACCTCGGGCTTATGTCTTTCACATTTCTCGGCATTACGGGCTGTCTCGCATGGCTCGCGCTCTGGCAAGAGAGACGCTTTGGTGTGACGCCGAGATGGAATTTGATCGCCGTATTAGTCACTTCACTGATCTCAATGCTCTACATGTCGCGCACTGGTAATATCGGTGGCCACATCAATCGCCCGGAACTGGGAATAGTTGAAAACTTAACTGCCCCTGGTGAAGGACTGACGGCAGGCGTTGAGAATCTTATTACGAGCGTAATCTGGGCATGGCCTGCAATGGAAGCCGCGCATTTCATTGGTATGGCGCTAATATTCGGGGTTGTACTACTGGTCGGACTGCGGTCGCTAGGCGTGGCTAAGAATCTACCGTATAGCGCACTGCATCGGCTCCTACCGCTAGGAGCGCTGGGCCTACTCGTGAATATCATCACTGGGCTTTTCTTCTTCATCGCTGATTCGGGGCGTTATGTTGCAATGGACGGCTTCCCGCCGAAAATCATCGCCTTAGTGATCGGCGGCGTAGCAATCATCTATTTCACTATTTTTGACGATGCCTGGTCACTAAAAGCAGGAGACGATGCGTCGCTTCTGTCAAAAGCAATGGCAGTCGTGACAATAGGCTCGTGGGCTGCCGTACTAGTGCTCGGTCGGCTGCTACCCTACTACGGAGACGGAGGCTAGATAATGGAAAACCTAGCATTACTTGCTTTGATCTTTGTCGTCAGCATTCTTGTCGTTGTGTTTGCCGCAGCTTATTGGCTTGATACGTTCGCCGATCGGAACGACCAAAGTGGCGGTTGATAGAATATTTTTTATCCTGAAAGCTAAGCGGGAGTTTTTATGGGGTTTTTAAGCTGGCTGGAATCTACCGCCTACTCCCAGTGGATCGTGGCTGGATTGACTGGCTGGCCGCTAATGCTGTCTATGCATGCGGTAGGCCTAGCGCTTATCGTTGGCATAATGTTCACGCTCAATTTGCGCGTTTTTGGATACTTTAAACCTATTCCATATTCAGCCCTAAGTGGCCTCATGAGCATTGGATGGGTCGGTATCGCCATGAACGTCTTTTCAGGGCTTTCGCTCTTTATGGCACAGGCCACGTTCTACGTGACTAACCTACCATTTATCATCAAGATAACGTTTATCCTTCTCGGCATCGCTAATCTGCATTACATGCAGAGGATTCTAAATCGCGAAGCCGCTGGCTGGGACGCCACCGGGGTAGTACCGCAAATCGGTACAATACTCGCCGCTAGTTCTCTCGTGTTCTGGACAATCGCCGTCGTGACTGGCCGCCTCATCGCCTACCTCTAAAAATATGCCAAAACTTGACCGGTCCGACACGACCCGTAGCGTTAGAGTTTTATGGTAGCCAATTTTCGTCACAACAATAAATCGCTTTCTTAAAGAAAACTACAGTAAGAATTACTATATTCTATTCTTTAACCAACAGACTCATCTCCTTCAGAGCAACAAATACTCCCGCCGAGGTCACTGCAAGATTTGAAACAAATCCCTAGCGTTTCTGTGCTAGGGTACCCTGCTGCCAGCCTCCTAAAAGCACTGGCAAATACTGGAAAATTTCGAGAGGTTTATCGTTATGGTTAAAGTCCTTGTCGCCGGATATGGCGTAATCGGTCAACGACTTGCTGACGGCGTTGCTCAGCAAGGTGATATGGAGTTAGTGGGTGTTGTCGATGCGGCGCCCACGCTTAGCGTACTGACACTGCGAGATAAAGGCATGCCCTATAAGCTTTATGCAGCGTTCGATGATGCTAAAGGCGGCCTAGAAGCCGCTGGTATCCCCGTATCGGGAACCCTCGAAGAGATACTACCGACCGTTGATATCATATTGGATGCAACATCCCCGGGGGTGGGCGCCAAAAACAAAGAGCTTTACGCGAAGCACGGGAAAAAGGCTGTGTTTCAAGGTGGCGAGAAAGATGAAATTGCAGAGATTTTCTTTCACGGCTACGCTAATTATGAAAAAGGCATTAACGAAGATTTTCTCAAACTAACCTCTTGTAATACAACAGGACTTATCCGAACGATCGACTGCTTAGACCGCAGCGTCGGCATCGAACGTGTAGCCATTACAATCGTTAGACGCGTCGCGGATCCCGGCGACTACCACCGTGGTATCGTAAACGCACTACAAGTCGATAAAGCACCGAACCATCAAGCGGTCGATCTGATGGCGATCATGCCACACGTTGATGCAACTGGCCTTCTCGTCCACGCACCTATTACACACGGCCATTTCATTTCCGTGCTTGCAACACCGAAAGAAGATCTGTCTATCGACGAGGCGCGTTCACTATTCATGTCGCACGACCGTATTCGAGTCATATCACTCGATCAAGGTTTCCTCGGTAATGCTTCCGTCTTTAGATACGCTCGCGACATCGGTCATCCACGCGGTGATATTTACGAAGTACCGGTATGGGAAGACACGTTGGTCAAATCAGGGCGAGATCTGATGTTTGGCATCCATATTCCGCAAGAATCTGTAACGATCCCTGAGTCAATCGATGCAATTCGCGCAGCCACTGGAATGGAAACCGACCGTCTAGCTGCAGTCGGTCAGACCAATAAATACCTTGGTCTACCTTACTGGAAATAAAACCGAACAGGATAGGTTCTCATAGTGACCACCATGAGAAGCATTGATGACGTCGACTATGAGGCGAAAAAAGTCTTATTGCGGGTTGACATCAATTCACCGATAGACCCCACAACAAAACTGATTGTTAACGAGAATCGGATTCAGAAAAGCCTTCCGACCATTCGTAAGCTTTTAGACAAAGGTGCAATGTTGGCGATCGTTGCGCATCAAGGCGACACCCTTGACTATCAAAATCTGATTTCACTCGAGGAACATGCGGAGAAGCTATCAGACTATCTTGGAGTCCACGTCGGCTATGTAGATGATGTCTGTGGACCTGCTGCCCAGGACAAAATAAGAAAACTAGAACCTGGGGAGGCGGTTTTGCTTGGCAACCTGAGATATCTGAGCGAAGAACTCTCTACATTCGAAAATTTCGTGAAGCTACAACCCCATGAAATGGTCGACACTTATCTCGTTCGTAGCCTAGCACCTATCATCGACTACTACGTTAACGATGCATTTGCTGCAGCACACCGGAACGCACCCTCGATGGTCGCGTTTCAGGAACTCAAGCCCACCGCAGCAGGCTATTTACTATTTGACGAAGTCGCAGCACTGACGAAAATCATGCAGGCACCTGAACACCCCTCCGTTTTTGTCCTCGGTGGCGCTAAAATCTCCGATGCATTTGGGATGATGAAGCAGGTGCTGGAGTCAAACACCGCAGACAAGATTCTTACCTGCGGAATTACGGGCGAAATCATGCTTCTCGCAAAAGGCTATAAGCTCGGCTCAAAAAAAGAGCAGTATCTAAACGACCGTGGGCTTGACGTATTCGTGACCGCCGCGAAGAGCTATCTCCGCGATTTCCCTGAGCGTTTAGAGTCCCCATTAGACCTTGCCTACGCCGAGAACGGTCATCGACAGGAAGTATCGATCGAAAACTTGCCGCTCGAGCAGATGGTCTGGGATATAGGCACACGAACAATCGAGCGTTATAGTCAGATTATCACCGATGCAAAAACGCTCTTCGTTAATGGCCCGCCGGGCGTGTACGAGGATGTTACGTTCCAGATGGGTACCAAAACTATTCTGAAAGCAATAGCTGATACGCACGGGTACTCTGTCATCGGTGGCGGCGATACGGTGACCGCTGCGACAAGGTATGTCGATCTCAACAAGATTGACTATGTATGTACCGCAGGTGGCGCAATGGTGAGATATCTTTCCGGCAAGGTGCTACCGTTAATTGAGGCAATGGAAAAAGCCTATCGACGTGACTCAACTAATAATAAACTGCCTTGAATATCTAAAAATTAACCCACATAGAACTCATCAACAATCCTAGTCTTCTGGAACCGAGATACCCAATAACGCAGCAGCATTGCCACCCATAATTGCAGCCTTATCATCGACTGTTAACGCATCGGCACCTTCAACGAAGCCGACCGGATCGTACATGCCCATATCAAAAGGATAATCCGTTCCAAGAACAATATGGTCACTGCCGTAGAGATTCGCAAGATACTCAAGTTGATGCTCAGTAAACACGACCGTATCAAAATAAAGCTTGCGCAGATAACTAGAAGGCGGCTCCCCGATACATCGGCGACAGTCCTCCCGGTTTGCATGCGCATGGTCGATACGTCCCGAATAAGCAGCTAAATAACCGCCACCATGCGCGACACATATCTTCAGTTTCGGATAGGCATCAAGGACACCGCCAAAGATTAGGTGGCTGACCGCGACTGTCGAGTCAAGCGGATTGCCGATAACGTTCGTGAAGTAATGATCACTAAGCCGCTCGCCGCCCGAAAATCCATTCGGGTGCAGAAAAATAAGCACATCTAGTTCCTCCGCTTTCGCGAAAAACTTACGAAAGCGATCAGCCGAAAGCTCTTCGCCCGCAACACTTGTGCATATCTCTACACCACGCATCCCAAGCTCATTTACAGCACGTGTCAACTCGGTGACAGCCATCTCCGGATCCTGCATAGGCACGGTGCAGAGACCAACAAACCGATCAGGATGAGCTGCAACAGTCCCGGCAATGTGGTCGTTGATAAGTCGTGACGAGGTACGCCCAAGGTCAGGTTCTAACGCGTAGTAATACTGTAGCGGAACTGGGGACACAGCCTGGATATCGATACCCATGGCATCCATGTCAGCAAGTCGCGTTTCGACCGAAGTTAGTTGATCAGAAATATCTTCCGCCTGGCAACGATTAACCTCGCGAGTCGCCTGATTGGCAAACCGAAATAAAAAATCGGTCTCCATATCGAAAGCGCCCGCGACGACTTCTTCCGCAGCCGGCACGTACATATGACAATGTAAATCTACCGTGAAACGTTTCTCTACGCTATCTGAAATGGAAGATTTACCTCTCCCAGTAGACTGCGCTGCCACTCCAGAACCACACGAATAAAACATCAACTCTCCTTACGATATTTAATAAATGCCGCGATGCTCGCCCAGTTCTAGTTCCGATCGCTCGATCAGATTAGTCTAACCTTCTAACGCAATACATTTTCAAACGTCGACTTTTTTCAAACTCCAATAAACGTCTATTTCAGATAGCGAGCGAAGTAGGAAACTGCGTAATTTACCGCTTCTCGCTGTATAGAATCCGCTACATATTCACCGTCAGCATTACGCTGCACAAAAAAGAAACCGTGATACTCATGATCAAACGCCTTCCACTCAACATCCTTTCCTGCTTCCTCAAGCAATTCGTAATTAAGGCGAAAAGTCGCCCGATTGTGATCACGCTCGCGACTGACAATTAATATGGGCGTCTCCACGGCGTTAATCCGCTCCATAGCCAGAGCCATATCAACCTCTTCGCGCGCCTCAACCACCGCAGCGACCTTCATTTCCATGGTATTCATTTCCATCGTCTCAGGCTGGGGCTCGGAAGGAGCCGTAGTTGATTCCGAAGGTCTTTGGGCAAGGTAGTCCATGGATGCCGGTTCGGTCGCTATACCAGCCCGGATTCCATTGTACTCTGACGCAATCTTCATCAGCATCTCGCCACCATGGCTGACACCGACCCAACCTATACGATCAGCGTCGACGTCGGGTAATGCACGAACATATTCGACAATTTCTATGGCGTCTTCATATTCAAGAGGACCGCGACTATAGCGCTGCCGGCCTTGAAATTCGCGCACGGTTAGTTCGGTACCATAGGGGGTGTCGACCTCAGCGCGGTAGCGCATCCAGACGACGGCATAACCCTCAGCTAAAAATCGCTCAAGCGTTCCACTACCATAATTGTTCCATTCACGTAACCACTGCATACCAAAACCACCGTTCATATGCGCGAAGACGATTGTTGGGAAAGGGCCTTCTCCTTCCGGTATCCGAATACTGATCGGTGCGTAAACACCGTCCAGTAGCTCAACAAAGCGGTATTCGGCTGGGATATCCGACCCCATAACCGGTTCTGTAATGATCGGCTCGCTTCCACTAATCTCTTCGGGCACGAACAACCACATCGGATCAATGCTACTGTTATCGGACCGATTTTGGGCCGATGCCGACATTGCAACTGAGAGAACAAAAACTATGAGGACTGAAATCATGCGCATGGTATCGCTCACTTATTTTTTGCGTCCGGAAGCTACGCCCCGTGACTTTTACCTGAAATACCCCATCTTACTAGAATGTAGCACTAGCGGAGCGTCGAAGCTTATTATCCAATTCAACTAAGTAGTATGGCTGCTATAGCGCTGTTAAAATACTCTGCGAATAATTCACAGGCTATTGATTTTTAAAATATTTTAAAAAACTAAAAGGCATAATCATCATTCAAATCAACGTAAACGGAAATGTGCACGACGTCGACGTCGAAGATTCAACACCACTACTGTACGTGCTGCGAAACGATTTAGGTCTAAGCGGCCCTCGCTTCGGCTGCGGTCTAGCCCAGTGCGGCACCTGTACGGTTCTAGTTGAAGGAACTCCCATCCGTTCATGCGTCACACCAGTATCGGGAGTAGCTGACAAACCTGTCACCACACTCGAAGGACTCGGTAATCGAACCAATCCTCATCCAATCCAAGAAGCATTTATCGCAGAGCAGGCAGGACAGTGCGGATACTGCTCGAATGGAATGATTATGGCTGCTGCTGCGCTCCTCGAAAAGAACCCAGATCCAACAGACGAGGAAATCCGGAAAGCCCTCGCTGGTAATCTCTGCCGATGTGGCACACACACACGAATTATCAAAGCCGTTCAACGAGCAGCGCAGAATTATGTATGAGTAGCGGCATCCAGATTACGCGCAGAACATTCCTTCATAGTACCGGTACATTGGTCGTCGCTGCAGGAATTCCAGAACTAGTCTTGGGCCAAGCGACCACGTTACCAGCCAACCTAACTCGTAACCCAGAGCTAGACAACTGGCTTAAAATTAATTCCAACGGTTCGATCTCAGTATCGTCTGGAAAATGCGAGATCGGACAAGGAATCCAAACGGCTCTCGCACAAATCGTAGCCGACGAGTTGGATGTTGATATCAATAGACTCCAGATGCGCAACGTCGACACCTCACACTCTCCTAACGAGGGCGGAACTACTGGTAGCAATTCAGTTCAGCAAAGTGGCTCTGCACTACGCGTAGCAGCTGCCGATGCTAGGCGGTTGCTTCTTGAGCATGCTGCTTCGCGGCTCGGCTACACGGTAGATCAACTGAGTGTGGATGATGGTCAGGTAACTGTTATTAATGGCAGGGATGCCGTGTCTTACTGGGATTTACTTGCCGACAGAAACTTCGATATACAAGCAAGTGGCTCCGGCGATCTAAAGGATCCCGAACTTTATCGTTATGTCGGCTCCTCAACCAAGCGATTCGACCTCCCAGCCAAATTTTTCGGCGAGCCTACTTATATTCAGGATCTACGCCTACCAAATATGCTACATGCGCGTGTTGTTAGGTCTAATATCGACTCGGTATCGCTAGTGGCTGTGGAGACTGGGAATACCGAACAGATGCCCGGAGTAATTACTGTAGTACACGACGGTTCGTTTCTGGCTGTGGTTGCAGAACGCGAAGAACAAGCAATTGCTGCAGCAGCGTCTCTTAAAGAGAATGCGACCTGGGAAACCTTGCGGTCCCTACCCGAACCTAGCGCCTTTCCTAATCTCCTTAGAACACTGCCAGCAACGACAACAGTCATTCACAATACCGATACGCTCGGTCCCCGAGACACAAGTCCAGTCGGCGAAGTTACCAACGAATTCTCAGCTGACTACTCTCGTCCGCACACTGCACACGCTTCGCTTTCACCGTCCGCTGCGGTTGCGCTGTGGGACGGTACCTTGCTAAAAGTTTGGAGTCATGGGCAAGGTATGTTTCCTTTGCGGCAAGCGATTGCCCGCGTCGTCGGTTTGCCAGATATCCAGGTACAGTGTATTCATGAGCAGGCCTCGGGTTGCTATGGTCATAACGGCGCGGACGATGCCGCATGCGATGCCGCAATGATAGCGATGACGTTACCCAACCGACCGATTAGGTTGCAATGGTCTCGTCAGGACGAGTTTCGACGTGAACCATTCGGTCCGGCTATGAGTATGCGGATTACGGCTGCAACCGATACAGCTGGCAACATCCAAAACTGGCAACATGAGGTCTGGAGCCCTACGCATTCGACCCGGCCCTATTACGGCGGCGATACGGCTGGTAGCCTGCTAGCATCACGCGAGAAGACCCAACCACTTGAAGAATTCACCGGTAGGAATATTCCACATCCTCCAGGCGGTGCAGACCGTAATGCTGTCGCGCTTTATAGTTTTCCTAATCAGCGCTCTATCGAACACTACGTAAATGATCGTCCATTACGCGTATCTGCTCTGCGAGGATTAGGCGCCTATGGCAACATATTTGCGATCGAATCCTTCATAGACGAACTCGCACGCTACGCTGGCGCTGACCCATTTGAATACAGACTGCGGCACCTAACCGACACGCGAGCTATAGCTGTGATCGAAGCGTTACGCGAACTCGCTGATACGACTTCAGCGGAGCTACCCGATATGCTGCAAGGTCGCGGCATAGCGTTCGCACAATACAAAAATCTCGCGGCTTATCTGGCACTCATGACTGACATCGCAATCGATCCGGAATCGGGGGTGATACGCGTCCTACGTGCCTACGCGACAATGGATGCGGGCCGTATCATTAGTCCCGACGGTGCACGAAATCAAATCGAAGGCGGAATTATTCAAGCGACTAGCTGGACTCTCAAAGAAGCTGTCAAAAACTCGACCTCCAGCATTGAAAGTATCGACTGGGCAAGTTATCCGATAATCGGCTTCGACGAAACACCAGAAATAAAAGTAACATTAATTAACAACCCCCAGTTACGACCCCTCGGCGTAGGCGAAGCAGCACAAGGACCAACGGCCGCAGCTATCGCTAATGCGGTCGCAGATGCTACGGGGTCACGCCTTCGCGACCTGCCGCTGACCGCAGAACGAGTTATCGCAGCCCTTCCACCAGCCGCCTGACCACATTGGAACAATTAGCATCTGCGACCGCAAGATCGACAGCCGAACTTCAATTTATCCGTAGAATATCGGGCGAAGCGACTCTCAAATTCTTAGCTTAATCATCTACTGTGCTGGAATGAACGGTAACGTCACATATGACGCACGGTCACCACCCGTATAGATACTGTTATTTTCAAGGTTATAAGCCGCGAAATAGTGCTGACCGTCATGCGCATTAACATCCAAGCGAATACGGTGTCCTTCTTGGAAAATCATACTCGTCGCCCAGATCTCGACCTCAATAGGCACGACATCGTTCGGCGTCAGCTTCTGTTCCTCATCGTGCGTGTGATAAGGGCGATAGGGGGTCGATAGTAACGGGTCAAGCTTTCGATGTGATACCTGAAGAATCCCACGTGTCGCGGTCTCAACAGTACCATCCGGTGCCATATCGCGCAGATACGCAAAGACATCCATGTCGTCGGTCTCGGACGAGACCCATAGAACCAGATTAATATGCCCCGTGAGCTCTACGTCTTCCGAAAGCGGTTCGGTCACGAAACTAACGGTCGGCAGACCTCGATTCGCCCGCGAATAAGCCTCCGGACCAGAAGCGTAAGTCAGCACGCGTTCGTCTCTTGGCTTATCCATCGATAGCGATCCATCGTGAACTGCGTCACCTATAACACCAACCGGCTCCCCGTTAAGGTAATAACGTCGGTAATCAGTGCGCGCAAGGGGCCATTCATTCTCAAAACGCCACTCGCAATCGCTGATGCTACTTCGAATACAAAGCTTGACCGGCGGCTCGTTCATAATGCCTGTATCGATATCTTTTAACCAATAGTCATACCAGCGAAGCAACTCTGTCTTACCCTCATCCGAGTAAAATGCATCTACGTGGCCACCGATATGCATTTGTAATTTCTTATCGCTCGATGCGGAGCGAACATAGCCATCAATATTGCCGCGCATATGATGATTCCAACCACCCCAATTGCCCGAGCTATAGAGAGGCACAGTGATCTGATCGAATTGGGCGCGGGACTTGACTTGATCCCACCAGTCGCTGTCCATATGGTGCGCAAGAAAGTTGTAGATCAGATCCTCGCTTAACGCGGCGGAATTATCTGCGCGTGTGTTCTCAAGTAGCTGTTTGCCACGAACGTCGAGCCACCAGCGACCGTAGAAACCTTGATTGAAGACCCCGCCATGAAAGACCGAGTCACGATACGTATCAGCCCAGCCCTCCCAGGGCACGATCGTCGTCAGCGAAGGCGGTTGAAGGCCGGCCACATTCCACTGCGTGATCGCATAATAGGACACGCCGATGAGTCCTACTTTACCGCTGCTCCAAGTCTGCTCCGCTGACCACTCGATTGCGTCGTAGTAATCACGCGCTTCCTGAGTAGACCATATATCTGATTGACCGGGCGAAGTACCCGTTCCACGCGTATCAACGAACACCAAGACATAGCCGCGCGATGTCCAGTATTCAGGCTCGGGCCGCTCGACATGCGTAAATGGCGGCTCATGGGGGAGAATTCTATCCAGCGCTTTCTGGTAGGCACTTAAACTCATGAGAACGGGAAAGGATTCATCGCTGCTAGCATCCGGCCGATAGATGTCGGCTCTCAAAACAGTGCCATCACGCACACGTATCGGTATATCTTGTTCGAAAATCACGCCATACTCGGGCTGTGACGCATTAACTTCCTGTGCCTGACCAACCGATACACCAAGAAAGATCGAGAGAAAGCACAGCGAACTAAGAACAGCTTTCATCGGGCAGATTACCCCCCCCGAAGTAACAAAACATAGATTAATAGGCATGGATTTGCTCTCCGTTACAGTGAATTCATGACTTCGACGCGTAAAGGTGACCATGCCAAACCGTCGGGACTCTCATGCGCGCTCGCTAGTACCTCAGGCCGGGACTCACCAAATGAACCGAGATCGAACATCAGAATAGTACGGCGGTCCGGATCACCCACAAACACAGTCTCACCTTGAATCAGCACTCCAAAATTTCCATCTCCCGGTTGACCATCATCGCGTATTGGCATCTCGGTAATCACTTCATGACGCTCAGCGTCGAAGAGGCGTAGATATTGCATAACGGGCGGACCTCCTCCACCCCCGTTGACAGCCACAGCCAATCCACTCGAACCGATTTCGACACGTCCAGCGAACGGATTTGAATCAAGCTCGGCAACAATCTGTAACGACCCCGTATCGATTACGGAAATCGACTGTTCCTGTCGATTTGCAACCCAAACCTCACTACCATCGGGTGAAACCGAGAGGCCTTCAGCACCCGCACCTGTTTGGATTACGACAGGCGGACGGTTTTCATCAAGGAATATTACTGAGAGCGTCCCTTCGCCGAGCCGACTAGTCACGTACGCCCTTGATCCGTCTGGGCTAAGCCGCACCATATGACCCTCTCGGCCACCGGTTGGATAGGTCCGAATGACCTCCATCGCCTGCAAATCGATTAGCGCTATCTGGTCCGACTCCTGCATGGTCGCAACAGCCCGCTGACCGTCTGGATGAAACAACGCGGTATGGGGTCGAGAATTCGGCCCAAGATCAATACGGCCAATAATGCTGGCATTTTGGATATCGATCAATATGACGTGCCTACCTTGATTGCTATTCGGCCCGTATTCGCCCGTCAACGCAAAACGGCCGTCGGGAGAGACTGCAACTTCGTGCGGAATGATCGGGCCGATGGGAAGACGTGCGACCTCAAGCCGTGTCTCAAGATCAATGAGCGAGATACTTCCGCCCGCGCGATTAGCGACTAACAACGTACCGTCCTGTGCCAAGACTATCGAACACAGACACAACAACAAAGAGGCTGGAATAATTCGACGGAAAAATAATCTAGTCATATCTTTAGCTCCGATAATTTCTAATTATTCTCTACGCAGCACGGAATTCTAACGCCTGTAGGCGCCCAGTATGGCCAAAAATCTGCAAAAAAAAACGGCACCTCCAGAAGGAGGTACCGTCTTATTCAGCAAGGCGAATAAACAGGCCGCCAGAAATAAACTTCTAGCGACCCATTCAGTACTGCTATCCGCCAAAGTCCATCGTGAAGTCTAAGCCCCAGTAAGCCGGACGCTCATGACGATAACGGTACACGCCACGCGAGGCAGTACAAGCCTCAAAGATTCTCTCATCGGTGATGTTGTTACCGAAAAGAGATGCACGCCAGTTACCCTGAGGTGGGACATACGTCACCCGAGTACCAACCTTCATGTAGGAGTCCTGGTTACATTGACTCGGAGGGGCTCCGATGCTGCTTGCGCGATAGTCAATGTCGTCCTGCGTGTACATATTGAGCCGCGGTGTAAGCGTCGAACCACTGGCCAACGTGTACTGGTGCTCAATACCGAGATTGACAGTCCACTCAGCAGTCAAATCTTGGATTGTCGTATCACTCTCGTCTATTTGGACGGCAGGATCAGCCGGACTCGGATAGGTGAACGCGGCGTACTTATTGTCAAGTAATCCGACATCTAACGAGATAAAACCACCATCCCAAGGACTGGCTCGCAACTCGAACTCGATCCCGGAGATGTCGACTGAAGCAACATTCGTCACAATACCCAAGGATTCGTCAACACCATAAAGACCATCAGGGTTAGCGATAGAAATGGATTCCTGCTTGTTCGAGTAATCCATGAAGAAGTAATCTGCCATGACCTGAACTCGACCGTCAAGGAAGGTTCCCTTGAAGCCAATCTCGTAATTGGCAACGTTTTCAGGTTGATAACTCAAGTATTTCGCGATTGCCGGCAGATTCGAGTTCACTTCCGTGTTGAAACCACCGGTAAGGAAACCTTCTGAGTACAGCAGATAGATCATTCCACTTTCCAGCACATCGCCAGCTTCAAGGTTCCGTGTAAGACTCGCCATCGGCGTAACCGCGTCAAAGGAATCAGACGCTTGGTTGTAGAAACCGTCTAGAAGAGCAGACTCGAACGTAACAGCCCAAGTGAACTTACACATCGCAGATCCGTTAGTCGCGAGCGGGCCACCCAGCTTACGGTACTGAACGTCAGTATCATGTGTGCCCGCGCCCGCGCCTTTAACAAGATTTTCTTCGATATTACATCCGTTAATACCAGACTCAAGGTTCCAGAAGTTACGATCGTCTGTGGTATGGCGGGCGCCGAGATCTAGAGTCCAATCGTCATTCAAGGCCCAGGTCAAATGGCCAAAGAACGCATTCGACTCATTCTCAATCCTAGACGAATTATTGAACGGCAAGAACTGTCCTGGGAGCAGGTCGAAATACAAGCCCGAAAGTACGTCAGAACAATCAACACCATCGGTGATCGCGTTGCCGGCTTTAGGCTGCGGCACACCCGCTACGACGCTACCAACATCAGCGTATCCACTCTTTCTAAAACGCTCACGGCATGCGCCATCGCCATTCCTAGCCAACTCATAGAAGTAGTTGTAACCCAAGGTTAGATCAATATTATCGTTAATTGA
>Ga0310344_10000922_pt1 | contig 22779 bp, 28 predicted proteins | sample HC15DNA20200_MG_FD_203801 | JGI IMG/M metagenome (GOLD analysis project Ga0310344, IMG submission 203801) | Marine microbial communities from station ALOHA, North Pacific Subtropical Gyre - HC15-DNA-20-200_MG | ecosystem: Environmental > Aquatic > Marine > Oceanic | place: Pacific Ocean: North...
AATCTGCTTCTGGCATGAATTTACCTAATGATGATTGTAGGCTCTTCATTGTACCCATTGCTGGTCCAATTGCAACCATTGCATCACCTAGGTCATGAATTGTTGAAAGTCTTAATTGAACTTGTTCTAATGACATTCTTGCACCGCCAAGCATTTTCTTTACTTTTCTGACTTCTGCTAGTTCATTTGATAATACTGTGCTTGTACTTTTATCGTGGTTTTGAACTGCAACTACAACACGTTGGAATAATTTTTGGTCTCGTTCTTCGAGTTTACCCAACATTGTATCCATTTTAGAAGTTTGTGCCTGTAATTTGTTAACAGCGTTCTGAATACGTGGTTTCAATGCACCTTGAGGTTTCAAAGTATCACGAACCTTGTCAGTCATACCAGCTGTATCCTGGCGTGCCCATGCTTTATGGAATGATGGCATGCCTAATCTCGAAAAGATTGTTCTTAATTAGAGGTGTGGAATAAGATCAACATTAGGCTAAATTTAGCTAACTAACTATGAATGAATGAACATGAAAATTGCAGTTTTTGACTCTGGATTAGGCTCTTTATCAATAATTAAAGCAATTCAAAAGAAAATAAAATGTGACATCATCTATGTAGCAGATAAAAAGAACTTTCCGTATGGGAAAAAAACAAAACCCCAGCTATACAAAATTATTATAGATACAATTGAGAAAATCTCAGAAAAATTTGAGCCAGATATCATAGTACTTGCATCAAACACCCCATCTTTACTTTTCAGAAAAAAGTTACCAAAAAATGTCATAACAGTATTACCACCATTCGAAAAAGTTCAGGCAGCAAGTAATGTTGCAATATTAACTACGCAAGTTGTTGCAAAAAGTAAGGAATTAGATGATTACATAAAAGAATTCAAGAGTTTAGATGAAGTTTTAAAAATAAATTGTTCAGAGTTAGTAGAGTTAGTTGAGAGTGGTAAATTTCTAATAAATGAAAAACATTGTATGAAAACTATACTAAAAGTTCTAAGAGACACATTCAAAGAAAATAATATCAAAATTGCCACACTTTCTAGCACACATTTACCATTTCTTTTACCATTTCTAAAAAAGAGTTTCAGAGGTGTAGAATTCTTAGATCCTGGTAACAACATATCTGAAAGAATTTCAAAATTGAACGGTCAAAAATCTACAAGAAATTCCTTGTCTATTTACACGACAAAGAGTCCAAAAGCAATGCAGAGGAATCTCAAAAATATGGGAATTTCAAATAAAGTTAGTCTTTTTTCTTAGATTTTTTTGCTTGTCTAAATCCATGAGAGAAGGTCTTATCATACAATTTAGAATATTCGTATGATTTTGGTTTGATCACATCTCCAATTATTACAATTGCAGTCATTGTAATTCTTTCAGTCCTTATTTTTTTAGCAATATCAGAAAGAGTTCCAAGAATAATTTTCTGATCTTTTCTGCTTGCTTTGTAAACTACTGCGACAGGCGTGGTTTTTTTATATCCACCTTCAATAGCCTCTTTTGTAATTTTACTTAATAGATGAACACTAAGATAGAAGATCATTGTTGATTGATGTTTTGCAAGTTCTGAAATTTTTTCTCTTTTTGGAACTTTAGTTCGAGATTCTGCACGTGTGATGATCATCGTTTGTGTAATTCCTGGTAGAGTTAATTGTGTACCAAGTGCAGCTGCAGATGCTAAAAATGATGTAACACCTGGAACAACAATTGATTCTACACCTTCTTTTTCTAAATTATCAATCTGTTCTCTTATTGCACCATAAACTGCAGGATCACCGTCGTGTAATCTTACAACAGTCTTTCCTTTTTTTGAATTTTTTAATAGTAAATCAAAGATTTCTTCACGGACAAGTTTTGCAGCATCATGTTTTTTTCCTTTTTTATTATATTTGAGGATCTCCGGTGGAATTAATGAACCTGAATAAACAATAACATCTGCCTTTTGAACTAGTTTTTTTGCTTTTATTGTAATTAGTTCAGGGTCACCTGGACCACAACCAACAAAGTAAACCTTAGACACGTTTTATCACCAAAATTGAGAAATACTTTGTAGTAAGGGTATCATCATTTACGTCACCAAGTCTTAACTTCCTAATGATTTCTTTATCTGTTCCCAAATCTTGACCAATCGCAAATATAGAATCATCAGGGAATCCAGATTCTCGGACTAATTCAATTACTTGATCAAAATACCTTCCATCTTTGAGAAATACCAAAACTTCAGAATTTTTTGCAATCTCTTTGACAGAACTGAGATCATAACATGATGGAATGATTGAAACTTTTTCTGCACCTTCTGCAATACTTACACCAACTTTAGATGCAAATGTAAACATTGAAACAATTCCAGGAATAACAGTAATTTTCATCTCAGGATGCATTTGACTAATTTCTCTGTGCATGTAGATCCATGTACTGTAAAGATATGGATCGCCAACTGTTAGATATACAACATTTTTTCCTGATAGAACTTTTTCCGCCATAATTTTTGAATTTTCCTTCCAGTGTGCTTCAAGAACATCTTTGTCTTTTGTCATCGGGAAGATTAGTTTTACAATTTCTTGGTTTTTGGATTTATCAATTAATGAATCAACAACCGATAATGCAATACTTGGTCTGTCTTCTGCTGATGCAGGACACATTATAGTATCTGCATTTTGAATTGCTCTTACTGCTTTTACAGTTAGTAGATCTGGATCGCCAGGACCTACACCAATTCCTGTTAATTCAGACATAAGAGAGATAATTTTGTTCCCAATTAAAAAGCTAGATTATTTTTTTGTTGCAGAAATTACAGTTACTGGATTTCTTGCTAGCATCATTGTGCCTGTACTAGTCTTGCGACTCTTACCAATTGTAATTTGTGTAATGTCAATTTCTGTAAAATCTAGTTTTTCAATTGTCTGTAATACAGAATAAAGTGTTTCAATTAGAATAATACCAATTACAATTCTTCCTCCTGATTTTATCTTGTTTTGGCATAATTCTACAATATCTCTAGTATCACCACCAGTTCCTCCTATGAATACTGTGTCAGCTTCTGGGAGTTCAGAAATTTTTTCTTTTGCGTTTCCATCAACTAATTGATAGTTTGTTATTCCAAATTTTTTGAGATTTTTTTCTGTTAATTCTATTGCGTTAGGATCAATATCTACAGCAATTACTGTACCAGATTCTTCCACTTGAATTGCGGCCTCTACTGTTACAGAACCGCTTCCACATCCAATATCTAAGATGGTTTGTCCTACAGAGAGTCTACCTTTGCTAATTTGTATAGCACGAATTTCTTCTTTAGTGATTGGTACAGATTCAGTTCTTTCAAATTCTTCATCTGGAATACCAGGAGTTTTTGATTTCCACATTTTATTATTAGATACCCGGAATCATTGATTGACTTGTGCCAGCATGAACAAGTGTATGAGAAACTATCCAAGAGAACAGATACATGAATACGAAACTACCAATTCCCGTTGTGACGTATTTTTTCTTGTTAGCAATTCTAATTTTCCAAGATTTAGCAACGATTGCACTAGCAATGAATAACATGATCATAAATCCAATTGATGTCCAACGTTTTTCTTCTACATCCACAATATCTTCAAATGCAAATGTAGCAATTACACCACCAATGTTTGCAAGAGCAATTCTTAACCAGAATAAACGGTCTGTGAGTTTTTTTGTTGCAGACTTGTCAACTGGATCTTCTGTTGGATCTGGTTTCTCTTCGATTTTTTCTACCGGTGGTGCTTCATCAGTTGATTCAGGAGTAGATTCTGATGTTTCTGTAGGTGGTATTTCTTCAGTAGATTCAGGAAGATCATTTTTTTTCTCTTCAGAATCAGGTTTTTCAGCTCTAAATTTCTTTTTTTTGAACCTAGCCATTTGAATTTCTACGTTGACTCAGAAATGCCTCGTTTAAAATCTTTGGCAGGCACCAGCCAATAGTAAGAGTATAATTTCCAAACATTAGTGCATTACCATGACTCTAGCTGGAATTGAATTAGTATATCTGGTAGATGACATCGGGGAAAAGACTAGTGAATACTATGCAAGCAATATTTGGGGAATTAATAGAAATAGTCTTTTGTTTAAACTGCATCATCCGACAAAGCCAGACGTAATGTTGATGATCTCAAGTATCGGAATGTGGATAACTGAGAAAAAGATTGAAACTATAGAACCAAATAAGATGCTAAGGAGATTGCGTAGCGATCTGTTACGTGCAAAACTTACAAAGATAGAACAGATCGGTACTGAAAGAATTGCATATTTTACATTCACAAATTTTGAAAAAGAGTTTATTCTAATTGTAGAATTTTTTGGAGATGGGAATATCATCTTATGTAATGGAGAAAAGAAGATTTTAGCACTTTTACATTCAATTGATGTTCGCCATAGGCAATTACGCGTAGGGTTAGAGTATATTCCACCACCAGAAGATGGGCTTGATATTCTTAATTTAACAAAGGATTCATTCAAGGAGCTATTCTCATCTAGCGGAATTGGAAAGACTGTTGGGAGAGGTTTGGGTCTTCCAAAAAAATATGTCGAGGAAATAATCAGACTGTCAGATATTGATCCAAAAAAACCATGCAACGAGTTAACAGAACAAGAAGTTGATGCACTTTTTGATATAATTACAACTACTATATCTAATGTAACAAAAGGTCCACATGATCCATCTGTAATTATAGAAGATGACATACATGATGCATATCCAATTAGATTTTCAGATGATAATCTAAATGCAAAAAAAGTGGATAGCTTCAATGAAGGATTAGATATTGTATTTACTGAAGAAATTTTAGAAAAAGGAAAATCATTATTCAGTAGTCCAGCAGATAAGAAAATTGAATCTCTAGAAAATACACTAAATGAACAAAAAAATGCAATTAACGTTGTTTTAGAAAAATCAAAGTCAATTTCCAAAGTTGCTAATTTACTTTTTGCAATGACTTCACAAGGTCAAAGTGACATAAAAGATGAAAATGTAATCACACCACTAAAAGAAAAAAATGCAGAACTAATTAGTGAAAAAGGAATATCCTACATGAAGATTAATGATTCAAAAATTCAGATTGATCTTGACTCATCTTTACCAACAATTGCTTCAAAATTATTTGATGAATCAAAGAAGCAGAAAGGAGCTGTAAAATCAATTGAAAAATTAATGAAAAAGACGGAGGAAAAATTAGAAAAAACAATTGAAAAAGGCGAGATTGCAAAGGGTTCAGTTGGATTTACGGAGGTAAGAAAGAAGAGTTGGTATGAGAGATATAGATGGTTTTTCACATCAGATGGAGTTTTGGCAGTAGGAGGTAGAGATAGTTCTTCAAATAGTGCAATTGTAAGAAAACACCTTGAAAAAAATGATAAAGTCTTTCATGCAGAGATAAACGGTTCACCGTTCTTTTTATTAAAAGAAGAAGATGCGGAATTAAAGCCACTCAGTCTAGATGAAACAGCACATGCTACTGTGTGTTTTAGTAGAGCATGGCAAACTTCGGCATATGGTTTGAGTAGTTATTGGGTCAATCCAGATCAAGTAAAGAAAGGAGCACCAACAGGACAATCAATGGCAAAGGGCTCATTCATGATTCATGGAACAAGAAATTTCATCAAAGTTTCATCATTGAAACTTGCAGTAGGGATTCTCAAAGAGGATGAAAGTTATTTGTTAATGTGTGGTCCTCCAGAACCAATAAAGAAAAAGTGTTTGTGCTATGCAGTAATTGAACCAGGTAGTTCTACAATTTCAGATGTGGCAAAAAAAATTCGAGCAGAATTTGATAAAACTGATGAAAAATTCAAGCGATTATTTTTAATTGATGATTATGTTAGAGTCCTACCAACTGGTTCAAGTAAAGTTACAGAAACTGGTTAATTGAAAATTTTTTCAGATTCAGTATCAACTGTAATTTGATTTCCATCATTTAACGAATCAAATTCCTCATTAGATACTACAATCATTGGAATATTTGCAAGTGCACAACCAGATGCAACTGTTAGATCAGCTTTTTGGCAGATCATTGCAAGAGGAGCTGATTGATGTGATTTTAATGAATAAATCGTATACGCTCCAACACTGCTACCAATTCCATGAGGAAATACTAGAACTGTGTCCTTAATTGATTTTTCAAATATATCATATTTTTCATCACGCACCATCCCAGTTCGTTTGTCAACTGCGCCAAGAAAATTGATTGGACTAGTTGTCTTTAGAATTTTTCCTTGTGCTTTTCCTTGAACGATGATTTTACTCATTTTGTTTCATCCTCTATGATTTTTGAGAGTGGTTTTAGATTTACATCAACACCTGTTGAATTTTTTAGATAATAAGCACCTTTGATTGAGTTAGTTGTAACGGCATCAGTCTCATTTGTATCTATTAATGGAGTTAAACATGTGCAACAATCAGATAGGATTTCTCCCCCTGCTCGTTCAATTTCATTAGTATAATCTAAACTACGTGCCTGTTCCTGTACAGATCGTGAACAAAAGATCATGCAACGTTTTTGAAATAATTTTCCTTTGAGCATTTTTGATAGATCAGATAATTCCTCTAATCCAAGTTGTGGACTACCCAACGTAATTAAATCGCCTTTTTCTGCAGTGTTTAATTCATCATAGATTTCATTCATCTCTTCTTTTCCAAAATCAACTTTTTCAGACGTATCATCTTCGTTGTCAACAAATTGGAATTTTGCACATGTCCCAGAAGTTCCCATTCCACCACAAAGTGCCTTACAACTTCGTCGATTTGGTTGCGAAACACCTGAAATGTTAACAGACATATCTCCAACCTTTCCTGCAAAAAATCCAAGCATTCCGAAATCAAGCTCACTTGGATTATCCATTTTCATTCGGATAGTCATAGGAATTGTAACTTCATCTTTTCGTAAATCAGAGTATGGAGATTTTCCAGTAATTGCACTTGCTAATGCACTGAATGCACTTTCTTTGTTTGTTTTTAATCCTCCTAGAGAGTTTGCAAATATTGCTGCGTTACTTTCGGCAAAAGAAACTTGGGTATTTTTTTCTGGAAGGTCAAATATATCATAAGGTGTACAAGAAAATGTTGGCTCTACTCCCATTCTAATATAGGAGTCTCTAATGCTTGCTTGTTTTTGAATAAATTCATCATCTATGTGGTTAAAATCGGAGATATGATCAAAATCAATTCCCATTGGGTTGACAGTAGCCTTTACTTTTACACGTGCATCTTTACTTAGTTCACGTAGAAATTCTTCGCCAGAATCACCAATTGTATTGTAATTTACACCTGAGAGATGTGCCCATTTGATAGGAACAAGTCTTTCGGCGTTAGTTGCTTCACCTGTTGCAACTAGAATACGGTATGCAGTTTGTAATGTTTCTCCATGTTCACCGTTTAATGCAGCCTTCTCTTCTGGAGCAAGTTCCATAGTGAATTGAAAGGTTTTACAGATATAAGACTTGTACTTCAGTAACACGTATGAAAAAAATTCTTGATGGAATGCGAAAGACAATGAATGCTGAAAAACCACCAAGAATTACTGCACTTAGGGATTTACATGATGCAGAGGACCATGGTCCATTCAGTATTTTAATTGGAACAATTCTATCCGCAAGAACAAAAGATGAATCAACGACAAGAATTGTGAAAGATTTGTTCAAGGTTTACAAAAATGCAAGACAATTATCAAGGGCAAAACTAAGGGATGTTGAAAAAATTATTAAATCAATTGGGTTTTATCATGTAAAAGCAGAACGAATTATTGAAGTTGCAAAGATTATTGATTCAAAATACAAAGGAAAAGTTCCTAACGATTTGGAAAAATTAGTTGAGCTTCCAGGTGTTGGAAGAAAAACTGCAAACTGTGTTCTGGTTTATGCATATGAAATTCCAGCAATTCCAGTAGACATTCACGTGCACAGAATTTCAAATAGACTTGGTTTAGTTGATACAAAGACACCGGAGGAGACAGAATTTGCATTGATGAAGAAAGTTCCAAGAAAATACTGGTTGGATGTAAACGATACATTTGTAATGTATGGTCAAAATATTTGTAAACCAATTTCTCCAATGTGTGGAGTTTGTAAGATAAGAAATGGTTGTAAATATTACAAAACTATTTCCGCTTCTTAGTAAATAACAAAAATGCTACTACACATCCAAGTGCACCAACAAGATAAAATGGGAACATGTGTAGCGGGCCATCTTTTGGATCACCAGACATAACTTCAAAATTCATAAATCCAGCAGTAGTTGCAGGTGGATCTTGTGAGCCTTTCAGGCCCCAAACAGAATATGATTTAATTGCAAATCCTTCTACATCCAGATTTGTAATTACAATTCGTTCTCCATTGTTGATTGTAAGTCCAGCAGTATCAGCATATGCTAGGATAACTTTTCCATTTCCGGGCCAACCTCTGTCAAGTTTGTCATGGACAACAACATATCCTTCTTCAGGAAGCTGAACTGCAACCCAAAATGGTCTATCAGGAATTGCACCCATTCCTATTTCTATGAATTTATCTTCAATATTTGCATCATATAATCTCACTACTGTAACTCCATCAGGGTTACCGTAGAGTATTTTATTTTGTAAATTTACTTGCCATGTAGTTTCATGAATTTCATCAAATGGAATTATTTCTGCATCTCGTGCAGGTATATTGAATTCATCCCAATTAATATCAAATTTTGCAACGGATAGTGATGCATTAGGTTCCATTTGTTGCCCAAATGCTGGAAAAACCATCAAAGCGGTAAAAAAGATTATTGTAATTTTATATTTCATAATCTAAATTTTTCGGATCTTGATAAAAAGCTACTCAACAAATGGCTTGTCATAATCAATGATTACTTTGGCAACTTCAGGTCTTAAGATAAATTCTGATGGTGCTTCACCATTCTGTATCATCTCTCGTAGTTTTGTTCCAGAAATTTGTTCTCTATATTCTGCATCACATGGACAAACATTTGGATTTGTAAATGTAAGACATTTTTTACAATAAAAGAATGCTGGGAAAAAGATTGGTTCAATTTCAAGTTCTGGATAATCATCAAATATTTTGTGTGCTGCAAATGGATCGTAGAATTTTCCAACACCTGCATGATCTCTACCTATGATAATGTGTGTACATCCATAATTTTGACGCATAATGGCATGATGAATTGCTTCTCTAGGACCTGCGTACTTCATTTCTGTATGTAATGTTGCTAGTTGACACTTGTTTTCTGGATAGTATTTTTCAATCATTACTTCGTATGCTTTAACAATAATTTCATCTTTAAAATCACCAGGTTTTTTCTTTCCAATTAGTGGGTTAACGAACACACCATCACGTGTTGTGATTGCAGTTTTCTGCAACATTTCATGTGCTACATGTGGAGGGTTTCGAGTTTGAAATGCGACAATTGTTTTCCATCCTGCTTTTTCAAATAACTCTCTTGTCTGAGTTGGAGTCATTCTATGTTTTCTAATTTCAGTCTCGTTTTGTCGTTGAATATAGTCAATTTTTCCACCAACAAGAAAATCTTTCATTGAGTTGGTTTTTGCAACACCAGGATGTGATTCATCATTTGTTCCATAGACTCCATTCATTGTAGCCTGTTTATCGTAAGAGTAGACATCTTCTACATGTAATACGGCAATTCCTGTTCCATCTGGATTTTTTAGTAATACGTCTCCTGCCTCTTTCATCTTTTTACCGGTATCGTCATCCACATCTAAAACAGTAGGAATTGTCCATGCAATGTCATTTGAGAGTCTACCTTTTGAGATGACAGATTCAAAATCTTGTTGATTGAGAAATCCTTCTAGTGGTGAAAAAATTCCATCTGCAATATTTTCTACATCATTTGCAAGATCTGCAGAAATATCAATAGAAAATAATCCAGATGGATCAGAGTTTGTAACTCGATTTACTAATTTTCCGCCATGTGCATTGATCAATATGAACCGGTTTTGGATGATTAATTTATTTGTCGTGGTCCATATGAAGTCCACATTCTTTGTTTGTGTCGTTTTCCCACCACCAACGACCAGCTCTTATGTCTTCGCCGATCTTAATTGGTCTAGTACATGGTTCACATCCTATACTAGGGTATCCTTGATCAAGTAATTTGTTGTATGGACAATTATTTGCTTTTACATAATCCCATGTTTGCTCATATGTCCAGTTAAGAATTGGGTTAACTTTCACAATTCCTCCATGCATTTCGTCAATTTCAAGCATTTTAGCAGTTGAACGATTTTGGTTTTGATCATTTCTAAGACCAGTTATCCAACCATCAAGTGTAGCAAGCATCTTGTTCATTGGATGAACTTTTCTTATTGCACAACAAAGTTTTCGGTTATCAATACTATCATAGAAACAGTTTAAGCCTTTTTCTTTGACCATTTTTTCAACTTCTTGCGGATCAGGATATAGCATCTCAATTTTGGTGTTGTAATGTTGACTGACTTGTTCCATTACATCAAAAGTTTCTTGTGGTAACCTTCCTGTTTCAAGTGTAAATAATCTGGCGTCATCTTTAATTTTAAACATCATATCAATGATTACAGCATCTTCTGCACCAAAACTTGATGCCTTTGCTAATTTAGGATGAAGATTATCAAATGCCCATTTTAGACATTCCTCTGGGGTAGACAGGGTCTTATTTACTTCATCTAGTTCTTCTTGCGTAAATTTTACCATAAATTTCAATATCTAATCAAGTATTATAATTATATTAAAATTAGCTCAAGTTAAGAAATGTTGTAAAATATAAACTCCTTAAGAATAACAAATAAGATGACAAAAGATACAATGGTTGTTGTTTATCCATCAACATTTGCAGAAAATAAAATTGATGAATTGATAGTTAATATCAAAAAAATTTTAAAAATAAAATCATTAAAACATTCAAAAATTTTTAAAGATGATTTTTTAATTTGTATACACGCAGATGACCCAGTTTTTGTTTCAAGTGCAATTGGTTTGTTATTTGGAATTAAGAAAATTGTAATTGCCAAAAAGATCAAAAATGATTTTAAGATAATTATTTCTGAGATAGGAAATGTTAGTTCTAATTTACTCTTGAAAGGAGAAAAATTTCTTGTAAAAGCTGATGGTAAACCTAAAGGATTTGTTCTAAAAGACTTGGAATTAGCTTCGACGTCAGAAATTATTCAAAAAAATCAAAAAATTTCTGCAAAACCAGGAACTGAATCTAAACATGATAAATTATTGCAAATTTATGTTACAAAATCTAATGCATACATCTGCATTTTTGTAGATAATGGATTGGGTGGAACTGTGAATAATTCACAAAATCAAAAAATTGTTTGTGGAATATATGATGAATTTTCAGCAGTTAATTGCCTTGAGACAATAAAACAAGGTTTTGAACCACAAATTTTGATTTGCTATGAGACACGAGAAAATCTAATACATTTAGTAAAAATTTTAGATAAAATTTTACCGCGAATGTTAAAATCTGAAATTGAATTAGACTTTGATAAAATACAGAAATTTGATAAAAGTTCAAACGGTCTTCTCAGAAAAATTTCTCACATTACAGAAATTTTAATCAAATCTGCAAAAGAAAAAAAAATTACACATATTGCAACTGCAATTTCTCCTTTGATCTTCCCATCTACATTCAGTCATACATTACAAAAGAGAATCTTTGATGAAAAGATTATTTCTCATATTTCATTAGCAGGAATTGACTCTGGAATTTTGGATAATGCAAAAGAGATTGGTATGGAAAAATATCTAGAGAGGATTGATAAATTATCAAAAATGAAATTTACAAAATTAAAACCAAAATCTATTCAAAAAAAATCAGTCAAGAAAACTATTAAGGTAAAACTAGGACCAAATAATATTCACACTATATTGGACTCCTTAGAAATTGAACACTGAGAATTTAAACGGGAATTTTAGATAAGAGACATGGCAAAGATAGGACAATTCATCTACCCATGGGGAAATGGACATTATTCTAGAATGATGAGATTAAATGAAAAGTTAAAAGAATTAGGTGGTAATGAATTTCATTATTTTAGTAAAGGCGATATTTATCAAAAATTATTAGACAAATTTCCTAATGAAAAACAGAATATTCATGAAGTGTTGATGCCAACTCCAATTGATGGTAAGTTTGGACCAAGTTTAACTAAATCTTTGTGGAATTTTCTATTACCTGTAGAAGGAAATGAACCTCTAGTAACACAAATCTCTAGTTATCTAAAAGATGAAGGCAAGTTATATAACAAAATTGGATTTGATTTAGTAATTAATGATGGGGATATGGGATCTAATGTTTTGGCTGAACGACGAAATATTACTAGTTTATTTGTAACTAACCAGTTTAAACCAAAATTATGGAAATCAAGATTATATTTTAAACCAGCATTAGAATTTGTGGCCAAACAAATTTCTAAAGCATCAAAAATTCTGGTGGCTGATAGTGAACCACCATACACAATGTGTGAATATAATCTAAATTTCACAAAAGAAGTAGAAGAAAAAGTAGTTTATGTTGGACATTTTGCTAATGGAAAAAAGACTGAGAAGACAGAACCAACTGATTTAGAAAGATTACTTTCAGATTCAGTATATGGATATTGGATGAGAACTGGAAACAAGTCAACTAACGATGGGACGGGTGAAAGATATGAAGAAGCATTTCATCATCCACGAATGAAAAGTGAGAAAAGAATAATCTCACACGCAAGAAATAGATCAAATATTGATAGAGTTTTGGATAAAGATAGTAATGAATATTCGATTTCAGAAGCTTATGAAAAAGAGATTGATTGGATTCAAATTGATAAAGGATTTCTTTCCGAACAAGAAAAAGAGTCAGTTTTGAATTCGTGTAAATATGCAGTAGTGAATGGTTCACATACAGTAATGGGAGAAGTACTAGGTAATCATGCTAAACCAATAATTGGTATCCCAATTTATGATGAACATACAAACCAAATTGAATGGACAAGAGAAAAGAAACTGGGTTTATTTGCGCAGAATAGAGAGCAGATTGTTCAAGCAGTGAGTGAAATGCATGAAAATTATGAAGAATTTTCCGATTCTGTAAAGGAATTTGCGACTAATTTTAATGGAAATGGAGTAAACAATACAGCAAAAATTGTGACAGAAATTTTAGAAAACAAAAAATAATAGCGTTCAAGAAATCATAAAGTAGTACTGATGCGCGGTATGTCGATGGGCGAACTGACCGCAAGGGATGAAGAGCTAATCCGCGCATCAGTCAAATTTTGATCTACAAAATTAGGCAAGACTCTTATGGAATAACAAAAGGTCAATGAATATTGGTAAACTGCCCTGAATGTGTAAGTAGAGAAATAGCAAAGAAAAAGAAACAGCTGGAGGCAGATTTTAACGCTGAAGAACAAGAAGCAGGTTATGAGTTTAGGGCACCACCATATCGCGAATTAGAAGATGATATTGATTTTGAAGGATTAGGACTAATAATGAAACTAGATCCTGCTACAAAACACTTCATTTGCAAGAAATGTGGATTGTATGCAACAAGAGAACAAGTCAGTGATATTAGATACAAATTATCTCGTAAAGAAAGCACAAAATCAGATAAACAATATGATTATCTAGATTGGTGGCAAAAGAGCAAAAAAGACAAAGATGAATAAAAATTTTTGATGATATATGGTCAAAAAAAAGGATGAGATTCCAGAAGAGATCAATAACGAATTAGAATCACCGAAATTTGGTAAGCCAAAACAAATGACAAATACAGGATACATCTTGGATATCAATGACAAAGACAAAAAAGTTGATCTCCAATTATACGAACCAGTTCAAGGAACAACAATTATTGAAGGGCTAAATCTTTCAAAAGATGTAAAATTAAATGATTTAGAAAAGGGTATAATCTGTGAATTCAAATTAAATGAATTAACTGCAAAACTAAGCAAAACTACAGTTGATTATCTATCAGAACAAGGAATTAACCTTAAAGAGATAATTCAATACGAATTAACTGAAGTAAAAATTATAGACGAAAACGCCTAAGAGTCTCTTTTATCAAGCTGTTTTCTAAATACATTTCCAATTATTGGATTTATAAAAAATGGAAATGTTTGTTTGAGCCAAATACCAAGCCTAACTACAGATGGAACAACAATTTCTAATCTAGGAGAATTTGCTGCTTTGATTATTGCCTTTGCAACAGTTTCAGCGCTTAATGAAATTCCAGTTGCCCGTTTTGTAAAATTTTTGAAGGATGGGTGATCAAATAGGCTTGTTCTTACCATTATGGGACTTACAACAGTTATTCCAACATTAGTTCCATGCAATTCATGATGTAATCCTTCAGAAAATCCTAACATGGCAAATTTTGTTGCTGAATATGATGCAATGCCGGGAATACCAAAGCTTCCACCTACTGATGCTACATTAACAATGTGACCAGAATCTTGTTTTAAAAAATATGGTAAAAATGATTTTGTGCAGTAAATTGTACCAAAATAATTTGTGTTCATTTGAGATTCAATATCTTTAATGGATAATTCTTCAACTTTACCATAAATCACAAATCCTGCATTGTTTACTAAAACATCAATTTTAGAAAACACTTCTATTACTTTTTCAGACATTTGCTTGACTTGTTCTTTATCAGATACATCACAAACTTGAATCAAAGTTTTCACAAAATATTTTTCCAAGTTTTTTTCTACTTGTTCTAATTTTTCCTTATTTCGTGCTACCAAAACAAGATTTGCACCTCTCTTTGCAAATTCTTCAGCGGCAGCTTCACCTATTCCGCTAGATGCCCCAGTGATTACGATGATTTTGTCTTTAAAGTTCATTTCTCAGATGGCGTTGGTTTAGTAATTTTACCTAATGCAAATTTCACTAAGAGAACCCAAGTTACTGCTATTGGAACATAGTATGTAGCAATTCTCCATCCAATAACTGCATTCCATTCTAATCCTTGTTCTGGAATTACAAAATTGAATGGATCTAAATTATTTAGATATGCGACTATACCAAATTCTGCTAAACCAGAACCACCTACAGTTATAGGTAGATTTCCAATTGCGTTTGCGCCCATTACAGCCATGACAGATTCAAAAAATTCTACTGCATATCCAACACTATTAGCTATTATCAAAAATGATATTCCATAAAATATCCAAGAAACTATGGATGTGATGAAACCTACAGTAAATACACGTTTAGATTTTGGTGAACCAAGATTCTCTCTGCTCATAGTACAAACTTCTTCAATGTAACCATTGGTCTGTTTAAGATATTTTTCACCGCGCTCTTTACCAAGTTTTGTAATCAATATGGCAAAAACTTTTGGAACTTGGAATGTGCGTTTTGAAGATAAGAAGAATAAAACAACCCAAAGTACTGTAACAGTTACACTTGTTCCCAAAACAACTGCTGCAACAAGATATGCTCCATGAAGTAATGCAATAATTCCTGCAAGAATTGACAAAACACCTCCAGCAAAAACTTCAGTTACAATATCGAGAAGTGCTACCCACGATGCTTTTGATGTTGGAATTCCCTTTTTTTTCATATAATAAATGACGGCAAATTCTGCGCCAACAAACATAGGAGTTGTAAATTTTATGAACTCACTACCAATTCGCATCGCTGCCAATCTTTTGATCGAATCAAATGGACCAAGAAATGATCTTGCTATGTATGCTAGTTTTAATCCCTGTAATCCAAGTTTTACCATAAATGCAAGAGCAGCTAACGTGAATGGAATAATTCCTATGGCAAAGACATCTTCTGCTTTAATGTCAAATTGAATCATAATTATGATAATTGGGATTAGTGTGGCAGGAATTACAGCTAGTCTCCAGTTCATTGCTCAAATTTTAGGATATTCAAATATAAGCCAATAAAAAACAAAACTTGTCGAACCATTGAAAGTTATTTTTGTTACAGGCACAGCAGGGGCAGGAAAGTCATTACTGACTTCAAAAATTAAGGAATATTATGCAAAAAATGCTACATTCCCAATCACACTAAATTTAGATCCTGGAGTCGCAAGTTTACCATATTCTCCTGACATTGATGTCAGAGATTATGTAGATGTCAATTCTTTGATGGAACAATATGAGTTAGGATCAAATGGTTCGCTGATAATGGCAAATGATCTTATTGCAACTAAAATTGATGAGATACAAAAAGAAGCAGATACAATTAACCCAGATTATCTTATAATTGATACACCTGGACAAATTGAATTGTTTGCGTACAGACAAAGCGGTCCTTTCTTCATTCAAAACTTTGATGCAGAAGAAAAGATGAATTTATTTTTGTTTGATGGAACAATGGTGTCTTCTGCCAGTAATTTTGTTTCATTGATGTTATTATCCACATCAATTAGACTTCGATTAGGATTACCAACTGTCAACGTTATTACAAAGACTGATCTTATTCAAGAAAAATTAGAACGAGTGTTAAGCTGGTCAGGAACAGATTCTGAACTAGAAACTGATCTGGCAAGTGAACTAAATGGTGATACTTTTGCCCTAGTCTCAGACATGTTATCAAGCATAAACAGAAATGATTTTCAGCAGGATATGATTCCAGTATCTAATGCAACAGGAGACGGAATGGTAAACTTACAAAGTGCTTTAAGCAGAACGATTAACTTGGGCGAAGAGGTAGAGGACTAATGGTAAAATCAGTAAAGATAAAAGCACCATCATCAACTGCAAATCTAGGCCCAGGATTTGATGTGTTCGGACTTGCATTAGATGCATTATATGATGAGGTAGTTCTAACAAAGAAAGGGAATAACATTACAATTGTTAGTTCAGATGATATTCCATTAAGCCCATCAAAAAATACTGCAGGATTAGTTGTTGCAGCAATAAAAAAGAAATTCAAAATAAAAGATGGTATTGAAATAAACATAAAGAAAAATGTTCCAGTAGGATTTGGAATGGGAAGTAGTGCAGCATCAGCTGCTGCATGTGCAATAGGTATGAACCAATTATATAATCTGAAATTATCCAATTCGGAACTTGTTGAATTTGCGGGTATAGGTGAAAAGGCTAGTGCGGGAACAATTCATTATGATAATGTTGCAGCTTCTGCATTAGGTGGATTTGTGATGGTAAAGACTAATCCTCTACAAATTATCAAAATTGAACCACCGAAAGATCTAGTTTTGTGTGTAGTAGTTCCTCAACTAAAGGTTCCTGCAAAAAAGACTAAGGTTTCAAGAGGTACAATTCCAAAAAAAGTTTCATTATCTCACATGATAAAAAATATCTCAAATGCATCAAGAATTGTCGCGGGTTTTTCAGAGAAAGATTCTAAATTGATTGGAAGTTCGGTGCAGGATGTGATTGTAGAACCAGCAAGAAAACATATGATTCCTGGGTTTGATAAAGTGAAAAATAATGCATTAGCTGCAGGTGCATATGGAGTAACAATTAGTGGCGCAGGACCTTCAGTAATAGCATTTACAGATAAAAAACATGATGCAAAGAAAATTTCCAACGCAATGAAAAGGGGATTTAAATCTGCAAAAAAAGAATCGGATGTTTTTGTTTGTAAACCAAGTACAGGCCCAATCATCAAAAAAAGAAAATGAAAAAAGCAGTAATCATTCTAAGTGGAGGTTTAGACTCAGCATGCATGATGTCATATCTAAAAAAAGGATACCAATTGTATGGAATTACATTTGCGTATGGTCAGAGAGCATCTGAGGAGATAAAAGCTGCAAAACGTATTGCAAAATTGCTCAAACTAAATGAGCATAAAATTCTCGATATTGGTTTCATGAAGGAATTGTATGGGGACAGTAATGTCTTGACTAGTACAAAGAAAAAAATGCCTAGTTCTTTTGAATATTCTATTGTAGTTCCAATCAGAAATGCGATTTTTCTCTCAATAGCTACTGCATGGGCATTTACTCTAAATGCTGATCTGGTAGCATATGGAGCACAAAAAGGAGATACAAGGTATCCAGATTGTAGACCAGAATTTACTAGAAAAATTCAAACTGCATTAAATCAAGGAGAGATTGATGGAATTAAAAATAAAATAAGAAAGGAGATTAAAATTTGGTCTCCATATTCAGAGAATGTTTCAAAAAGTGATCTAATAAAAAAGGGCTACAATGTTTTAGGAAATGAGATCTTTAGAACCTGGAGTTGTTATCTAAGTGGAAAGATGCAATGTGGTAAATGTGAATCATGTAATAATAGAAAAATTGCATTTACAAAAGCAAAGATTGAAGATAAGACCAGGTATTTGAAATAAGATTAAAGGACTTTTCTCTTCCAGACAATTCTACGAATTACTAGATACCATCCAGCAAACACTACACCAACAATTGCCCAAAATATCCAGTTAAGCATTTCTTGATTAACTGTTGCTTCTTCAGCAACAGAGCAGTTAGTTTCTTGTGATTCTTGTTCACATTCCCAACCATACATTATAACGGAATCCTCAAAGAAAGGACTTGTTTGCCATGCAATTACGACTGCAATTGCGATAACTACTGCAAACTCAATAACAAACCAACTGAAAAATGGCCATGATTCACTTGGAACATGTACGTTATTTCTTGCAGGCATATGATAAATTCCTCATTGGGGGATTATTTAATTTTTGATAGAGGGTTATGGGTTTTGGATGGCTTTGAGTAGTTCTTCTTTGGTCTTTTGATCCTCAAATGTTCCTCTAAATGCAGAAGTTGTAACTTTTGCGTCATTTTTTACACCTCTCATTTTCATACACAAATGTTCACCTTCTGCTACAACTGCAACGCCTTTTACACCTTGAGCATAAAGCTCGTCTGCAATATTTTTTGTAATTCTTTCTTGTATTTGTAATCTCTTTGAGAATTTCTCAACTACTCTAACTAATTTTGATATACCAAAAACCCTGCCGTTTGGGACATATGCGATTTGGATTGTTCCAAAGAAAGGAAGCATATGATGTTCACACATTGAATAAAATTGGATGTTTTTTGCAACAACTGTATCAGAATCTTCTGAGAATTGGACTGATAACTCAGAATCGGAGTCATATCCAGAAAAGATTTCACCATATGCATCTGCAATTCTTCTAGGTGTATCACGAAGACCTTCTCTTGTTGGGTCTTCTCCAATTTCAATAATTAATTCACGGATTAATTTCTTAATGCGCTCTTTATCCATGTAGTAAAATGATTCTGAAGGTTATTTTAAAGGATGTGGATTTTCGTAGGCATAATCATTCAGAAACTATGATTTCCTTTCTATAGAATAAGCCAGAGATCATAAAGACTACTCCCAAAATTCCAATTAGACTCCCAACAAATTCAATTGTTGATACTACATCCTCAGCAAGTGGCGCTATTACAAGTGCTATGAATGCGCCAAAGATTACCATTGGTAAACCAACACCCAAAATGATTGCCTTTGAAGTCATAATGAAAACGATATTGAAATCTATATGAAGTTTATGTTGACTCTTGTACGATTCTTTCAGCCTTTGATAACAGTTGTTCTACTAGTTTAATTTTAGAAATTATTTTGTCTTCTGAACTGTCAAGATTATCTCTTAGATCTTCAATTATGGAAAATGCTTTTTCTACATAATATAGTGCTGCGTTGCTTCCCTGTGCTTCAGAATAAAGCAGTTTGGCTTTAGTTTCTAATTGATTTAGTTGTACAGCAAATTTTTGCTTATGAGATAGTTTAATCTCATCAACATTAATTTCCTGTATATTGTTGGTATTTGCTTCTTGTATTTTGTTATTGATAGTAATGATTATTTTGATATTTTTTGTGATTTGGTCAGTAGAATTTGCGGTTATTAGATGGGTCTTCGTATTTTCTAATTTTTGAGCGTGTTCCAACAAACCAGAGCTTTTAGCCTGGACAATCAATGTATTAATTTTATCAACATATCTTTCTGCCAATGCTTGAGCACGAATTATCTTATTTTCTTCATTGGCTGATTGAAGAGTTTTGTAGATGTTGATGCCTTTCAAGGCAATCTGATCAATCGCTTGTTTTGTCTTACTGTCGTTTCCTTCCTTTGCATTTTGTTTTGCAAGAGAAAGAAGACTTTCCATTTCGCTAAAGTCAATGTTTGCCCCCAATCTTTGAGATATTTGTTGTAGTTTGTTATAGTTCATTTCATATCTTTTGATAGTTTGTAAATGGTTGGGTAGTTCAGATTCTTCTGCTTTTCCTACATCAATCTGATTTAGAATAATACTAATTTGTTTGAGTTTGCTCATTGATGAAACAAATAGTTCACGTGCAGATTTTACATCTCCATCTTTGATTGCTACTGATAATTTATTGATCTCAGAAGAGCTTTGGCCATACAGATCAAGTATTCTGGCGTCAGAATTATCCATTTTATCAATTTTTGATTTAATGTAGGTTTTTGCATTTTCAGTTATGGTTAACATATAATCTAGATCTGATGCTGCCTCTGTTGTCATGACAGTAGTTGGAAGTAATAGACCTATTATTGCAAATAAGGCTAGTATTCCATAGAATTTATTCATCTGATTTTACCTCCACATTTGTTAATTTGAGAAGATTTTGTTGGTCTTTTTTAGTGATTTCAATAAGGCTGTGTCTTTCTAATCTTTTTACTGCTCTCCACATTGTTGTTCTTGGTAAGAGGAACTTCTTTCTCAAATCACTTTCCAATGCACTTCCACCATTTTCGTGGATGAATTTGATGATGTCTTTATCATCTTCTCTGAGATCAGGCATCTCCAAAACTTTTTCAATGTTGAATGGTTCCTGCTCTTCCATAGTTACAGTTTGAGTTGATGGAATAGTTTGTCTTGGTCTAACCCTCATTTTTATCGCAATTGCAGCAATTACAGCAGCTGCTGCAGCTCCTCCAGCTACATATAGAATTGAATTATCATCTCCCTGAGTGGTTTCTTCAGATGGAGAAATCTGAGATGATTCTGCTACGGATAAAAAGTATGTAATCTCAGCTGGGCCGCTTGGAAGTAGAATTGTTGTTCTATCAGAATCAACATTCATGTCTATTGGAAATGTAGACATTCCAACAATGACAGAGTTTTCTGGCATTTGGACATTGATTTCAACAGGAGAATCTACCTCAAATGACCAGATCTTTCCGTCTTTTGAGATTAATGAATATGTGTCATAGTTAATCAGAATGTTTGAAGAGCCTAGTGTTTCTACTTGTAATAAATTATTTTCAGATTGAGCAGATAGAAGAAACCCATTTTCATCTTCTACTACCAGATTCTCTATTGAATTACCAAAAAGTGGAACTTCGGTGTCAGGAAGAAATGGATCAGATTCTAAAAAATAAGTAACATGTGTTGATCCGTCAGGAAAAAGAGAAAAATCGAGGGTTCGATTTGAGCCAAAAGAGTGCTGTAGTGGTACCGACATAGCGAGCAGAATTAGGACGAATGCTACTATGGGTACACGAGCCATCAAAATCAGGGCATCTGTTGGGCTTAAAAGCATTCCATCATTCTTGGAATCTTCCAACCACCCACAGCACACTGACTCTTGGGTCATTTCTAATACCTCAGATTCATTGATTCTAGGAGATTTTGGAAATTCTTGAATTCATCAAAGAATTTTAGACCTTTTTCAGTAATCATGAATTTGCGGTTTCTATCGTCTCGTCTTGTTTCGACTAAGCCAGCATTGATGAGTTTTTCACACTTATCAAGAACAGCATAGTGAGAGAGATTTGCCCTTCTGGAGATTGCAGATACAATTACTCCTTGTTGGCCCCCATTCATGGTAACATCTAAAATGTCTCCCATAATTCCCATCTCGGATCTGTATTGTTGTTTTGACATGGTTAGTATACGGACCCCAGCTTTATGAGGAACATTTTGAAATTTCACAGCGGAACGCATAGCGGAACGGGTTTGAAACAGCTAAAAATCAACCAAAAATGGTAATTTTGATGGCGGGGGCGGAAAACGTATGTAAAATTCGTCCGCTCATCTTTTTATTTGAGGAAAATGAAGTTAATTCGTGACTGGTTTTTTAGATAAATTCAAAGAAGAAGAAGAGGGCGGCGAGATGGTAGAAGAGAGACCTTCTGAATATGAGGAGGAGCCTACTCAAGGAACTGCTGAATCCTTGCCTGACCCACCACAAGAAACTACTGAATCAGATTCTGATATTGGAATTTCGTCATTAATGAATAAACGTGCAAAATTAGAAGAAGCCATCGACTATGTTGGGGGGCTGATTGCCAATCTAAAAGAGAAGCGAACAAATCTAGAGAAAGAGATTGAGGATGAATCAGTAGATATTAAAAATTTGAAAGAAAAACTCATGAAAGTTAGTGACTATATCGACGAAGAAACACAAGGAATTCAGCACTTATCTCAGAAGAGAAATGCTGTAGAAACAGAGGCAGATGAAGTGGGTGCTTTAATCTCATCAATGAGAGACAAGCTTTCTGGAATCGACAAAATCATAGAAGATGAAGGAAAGAGAATTTCTAGTTTCAAAGAGTCACGAGATAGAACCTCTAGTTTCTAGAAAATCTACATAAATTTTGATTCACTAGTTGGGACGTTGAATTGTTCCAATCCAGTTGATGGGACTGATGGGAATTGTTCTCCTGATTGTGATTCTGCGACTGCTGCTGCTTCTGCTAGGATGCTGTCAGACTCGGCGTTGGTTGATTCTTCAACTCCGAATGATGATCCACTACTGCTGAAGGTTTCAGTCATTAGTCCACCTAACATCTCAGTCATTCTACCAATCTCTTGGTCTGCACCTGGCATGAATTTGACAAGTGATGA
>Ga0310344_10000923_pt1 | contig 22739 bp, 22 predicted proteins | sample HC15DNA20200_MG_FD_203801 | JGI IMG/M metagenome (GOLD analysis project Ga0310344, IMG submission 203801) | Marine microbial communities from station ALOHA, North Pacific Subtropical Gyre - HC15-DNA-20-200_MG | ecosystem: Environmental > Aquatic > Marine > Oceanic | place: Pacific Ocean: North...
ATCTTGCGCTATAGTTCTCCTTTAATCACTATTATGGCTAATGCAGCTTACAAAGCGGCTAAAGGTCTTTGCCGTGACTTTGGTGAAGTTGAACAATTACAAGTATCACGTAAAGGCCCCGCTGACTTTGTAACCTCAGCCGACCATAAGGCTGAACAAACTTTAATTGATGATTTAAAGAAATCCCGGCCAAAATTTGGATTTTTGCTGGAAGAGGGTGGAACAATTGAAGGCTCTGATGAATCAAATCGTTGGATCATAGATCCGTTGGATGGAACCACTAACTTTTTGCATGGTATTCCACACTTTGCGATTTCAATAGGCTTAGAGCGGGATAGGAAAATGCACGCTGGGGTGATTTATGACCCCTTAAGAGACGAATTATTTTGGGCTGAAACTGGCGGGGGAGCATTTATTAATTCAAAAAGACTTAGAGTATCATCACGCACTAAAATGTCAGATACTTTATTAGCTACCGGTATGCCATTTAAAGGACACTCGAGCCACCCAGAATATCCAGAAATGCTTAACCAAGTTTGGAAACACACCTCAGGGGTTCGGCGTTATGGTTCCGCTGCGCTCGACCTAGCTTATGTTGCAGCGGGCCGTTTTGATGGTTTTTGGGAATATGCGTTGTCTCCATGGGACATTTCTGCAGGTATAGTGATCGTGCGTGAGGCAGGCGGGATGGTTACAGAGGTAAACGGTAACGATAACCCTATAAAAACAGGTAATATCCTAGCTACAAACGGACATATTCATGATAGCGTTAGAAGCCTCCTAGCCAAATCAGCCCACACAGATCTATAATCAAATAATTGCTTGGTCACATACTAGTCGTGTTGAAGCCGTTACAGAGTGTTGTCGATACTGGAGCACTATACTATTGTAAATGTATTATAATGGGAGAGTTGGCATCTGGATAAGAGACGTTTGTTATAAAAGATTTGTTAATCTTTACACGGAGAGGCCACTGTTACTGCTAGTGACTTCCACAATTATTACTGTGTTCTCTGCAAACCCGGCATTCAGTGAAGACACCGTGTATATCGGTGGCAGCGGAAAAGTTAGTGTTCAGGTTGATCTAAGTTCATTAGATGGGAATTCGTACTCAGAACCCAGTCAATACTCTTTTGAATTCACTAATTCTCTTGATACTTTTGAAACATTTGACCCGATCCAATTAAAAGTGCCAAACATTGATCAACACTCGAGCAGGGAAAAACGTAACGATCAATTGAAACTATCTGAAACTGATAGTTCTAAAATGAAGCAAAATCGAAAAACCAATAAAGCCCTGACTATAAATAAAAAAAAGCCTGAACAAAGGCCAAGAATTCAATCTAAATCCAATAAAATAACACCAGACACACCCGACCAAGCTATAAATTTTGAACAAAATAAAGTGGCGAGACACAGCTCAACAGAACCTTCTGGATCCTTGAATAAAAAAACAGACAAAGTGACAACAGTAGATCTTGCAATAGACAACTCTTGGAAGATTACGTTTATCCCTGAGGAAGCAAACTTAACTAATTCGTCTCTTGGAATATTAACAAGTATCGTAACCGTCCTAAACCAGGACGACAAATTTAGACTACAACTTAAAGCTTATGCTTCAGATCACGGGAGTTCGGCATCGCATGCTCGGAGATTGTCTCTCACTCGTGCCCTTGCCGTGCGCTCATTTTTGATCAAAAAAGGCATACGAAGCACTCGAATAGACGTTCGAGCTCTTGGAGACCGGTCTGAAAATGGTAAAATTGACCGTGTAGATGTTTTTCTTGTTAAAAACTAATTCCTTAGATATCGCAACATAGAGTACTGTTAATTATGAACATATTACGACCATTTCTTCTACGGATGATCATCTTCTTGCTGGTCGTAATAGCCGTGTGTGCCTTTCTATATACTACATTATTAGACGCATTCCTTGCTAATCCAGCTTTAAATGGACTTATTCTTGGCGTTTTGATTATTGGAATTGTATTTTCGTTCCGACAGGTGATAAGGCTAGCTCCAGAATCAGCCTGGTTAACATCGGCTAGAATTAATCAACCGGGTCACTCAGTTCAACGAGCACCGCGTTTATTGGCACCCCTCGCTACAATTGTTGCGGAACGGCGAGAACGTGTCTCCTTATCTGCAGTATCCATGAGAAGTGTTCTAGATGGGATTGGCTCAAGACTAGACGAAAGTCACGATTTAGCTCGTTACCTCATAGGTTTGTTAATATTTTTAGGCCTTTTAGGTACTTTCTGGGGTTTGCTGCAAACCGTTACCTCTGTCGGTGATGTCATAGGTACGCTTTCAGTAAAGGATCAGGATTTAAATTTAGCATTTGACAGTTTAAAGGGTGGTTTGGAAGCACCTTTAGCCGGCATGGGCACAGCGTTTAGTTCCTCACTATTTGGATTGGCAGGCTCTCTCATATTAGGATTTCTAGAATTACAAGCTTCACAAGCACAAAATCGTTTCTATAACGATTTAGAGGATTGGCTATCCTCGTATACCCGTTTGACCGGCGGAACTCTCTCGATTGAAGGTGATAGCCAATCTGTTCCCGCTTATGTCAGCGCATTATTGGAACGTACCGCAGACAGTTTAGATGAGCTTCAGCGTACGCTAGTTCGAGATGAAGACAACCGCACCACCGCCGGAACTAATTTGTTGTTGCTCACAGAGCACTTAGCTAAATTAACCGACCAGATGGCAGAATGGGGTCGCCAGCCAGCCGCACTCGATGAAGCCAGCAGAACACATTTACGTAATCTAGATATTCACATGGGAAGGTTATTAGAAGAAATTAGTTCCGGTCGCGACCAAGCAGTTAATGAACTTAGAAGTGAAATAAAATTACTTGCGCGTACAATTGCCGCAACTGCTGAAAACAAGCAGCGCGACCGGCGCGGCTAACGCGGTTTAACCGCGATGATATATAACTCACGATCAAGACGGCGCCGTAGCTCAGCAGGAGACTTTTGGCCCGGTTTTGTAGATGTTCTATCTACCCTTTTACTAGTCATGATATTCTTGTTAGTAGTCTATATGCTCGCGCAATACTTCATGCAGCTCTCTATTTCTGAAAAAAGTGACGCTCTCACAGAGCTTGATCAGCAGGTGGCAGAATTATCCGAACTACTATCGCTAGAACGCGAATCGAACGAAGATATGAAAAAGCAACTGCTACAACTTTCTTTAAATTTAGAGAACTCTATAGCTGAAAGAAACCAACTTACGCTCGCCTTGACTAGGGCACAAAACGAATCAGACGTACTCACACTAAGACTTCAAAATATGACATCAGAAGCCCAGATTGCATTTTCTGAAGCAACAGAAGCAAATCAAAAACTATCGGATGCTCTGCTAAAAACTGAAATGGATGAAGAAAAAATTAAATTACTCTTAAGTGATATAGAGAGATTGCGTCGAGACATTCAAGCCTTACAAACTGTACGGTCAAACCTAGAAGAAAAAGTAAGCCAATTGGCGGTGAGTTTAGAAAGTAATACAAATGACCGTATAAAAATAGAACAGGCATTTACAGCTGCTCGTGACAGAGCCAGCGAATTGTTGGCAAAGTTGTCAGATGAAGAGGAACGGACTGCTCTCGCACAAACACAGCTAAATGAACGTGAAATTCGTTTGCAGGAATTGCAAGAATTATATCTTATTTCTGCGGATGAATTGGAGACAACACAAACACTAAGCCGGAAACAGTCAAATGAAATTCAAATTCTTAACCAGCAATTAGCAGCGCTGCGCTTACAATTAGAACGTATTGAAGTGGCCTTGAATGCATCTGAGTTAAAATCTTCTGAACAAGGAGTTATAATTGCTGATTTGGGCAAGCGATTAAACCGTGCCTTAGCCGCAAAAGTTGAAGAATTAGCTGAATATCGTTCTGAATTTTTTGGTCGATTGCGCGAGGTTCTAGCTAACCGCAAAGGATTTACCATTATTGGCGATAGGTTCGTTTTTCAATCTGAAGTTCTATTCCAATCAGGTTCAGCAGATCTTGGTTTGCCAGGAAAAGAGGGCCTAAAATCATTTACAAACATTCTTAAAGACATCATGTTACGCATCCCCAAGGATTTACCATGGATACTTCAGGTGGATGGACACACCGATAAGAATCCAATTCGGACAAGCCGATTTCCATCAAATTGGGAACTATCTTCAGCAAGGGCCATCGAAGTTGTAAATTATCTGATTTCATTAGGAATTCCACCAAATCGTCTTAGTGCAACTGGCTACGGCGAATTTCAACCACTTGATAAGCGTGATGATGAAATTGCGCACAGACGCAACCGCCGCATTGAACTCAAACTAACCCAGCGCTAACTTCAGTTATGTTTCCTCGAGTGTTTTATCAAATTGAAGCGCAGCAAGGCGAGCATAAAGGCCGTCTTGTGATATGAGAGTATTATGGGTTCCTTCAGCAATAATTTTTCCTTCTTCCATTACTACTATTCGATCCGCTTTTTTTACGGTCGCTAGACGGTGAGCAATAACGATAGTTGTACGACCAGCCATCAATGTTTCTAAAGCAGTTTGCACTTCCTGCTCACTTTCAGCATCTAAAGCGCTTGTTGCCTCATCCAATAGTAGAATCACTGGATTACGAAGTATAGCGCGCGCTATTGCGATGCGCTGTTTCTGCCCACCGGACAGACGTAAACCTTTCTCGCCTAAAAATGTGTTAAACCCATCAGGCAATGCATCCAGAAATTTTTCCGCACCTGCCGCCCTGGCCGCGGCTCTCACTGCATCATTACCCGCATCAGGCCGTCCAAAACGAATATTCTCCCACGCATCAGTTGCAAATATTGCTGGATCCTGTGGCACGAAACCAAAACAGCCGCGGACTTCACTGGGGTTAAGGTCACGCAAATCAACACCGTCGATACATATAGACCCCTGACTAACATCAAAAAATCTAAGCAATAAATTGAAAACACTAGTTTTACCCGCACCAGATGGGCCTACTAAAGCCACTCGCTCACCGGAAGCAACATTTAATCTATAATTGACTAGGGCAAATTCATCTGGCCTAGACGGATAACTGAAGTGCACTCCATCCAATTGAATTGCACCATTTAATACTTTCGGCAGAGATTTTGGTGACTGTGGCGCAGAAATATCAGGCTGTTGGCGTAATAAATCGACCAATCTTTCCGAAGCGCCAGCCGCATACTGCAAATCACCATATACTTCACTTAAAGACCCAACCGACCCAGCTACCACAACTGCAAAGAATAAAAATGCCGATAGCTCTCCTCCCGTTAATCGACCGTCAAGCACATCGTGTCCACCTAACCACAGCACACACGCTATTCCAGTAAAAACGAACAATATTACAAACGCTGTCAAAAATGCCCTTGCACGAACTCGTTCAAGAGCCGCATGAAAAGCATTATTAACCTTTTCATTGAAGCGCTGCTCTATATTAGTTTCTTGGCAAAATGCCTGGACACTGTGGATGGCATTGATTGACTCCTCCGCCTGCCCCCCAAGATCAGCAACTTCATCCTGACTAAGGCGCGATCGCCTACGCACGCGCTTTCCAAGAATAATTATTGGAATAACTACTATGGGAACCAGTAAAAATACTAATCCAGTAAGTCTCGGACTAGTGATAAACAGCATTACAATCCCACCAATCAATAACAGTAAATTTCTTAGAGCGGAAGAAGCCTGACTACCCAATACGGTCTGCAATAATGTGGTATCTGTGGTAAGACGTGAAAGAAGTTCTCCAGTTTTGTTAATTTCAAAAAATGCTGGACTAAGCTTTAAGATACTTGCGAACACTGCCCGACGAATATCTGCAACAATTCTTTCACCCAGCCAGGAAACGATGTAAAATCTAGAAAATGTGCTTGCAGCCAGTAATAACACCATACAAATAAGGTAGATTAAGGCTTCATTCAAATAATCTATATTTTCACTTCCTAGACCTCGATCAATCAGCATTCTGAGACCGACACCCATCGCTAATACTGATGCTGCAGATACAGTAAGCGCTATAATAGCACCAAAAACTGCACGCTTATAAGGAAGTATAAACTGAAGTAGAGGACGAATATAACTGAGTTTCTTACCCTTTTCTCTATCGCCACGAAATTCATTTCGATTACCACCTGGCCCAAATATACTCATGAAAAACTTACCATTCTAAATCTCATCCATTTACCAGGTAATTACACATTTCAGTTCTAATATCTCAAAATCTCATGTGTCCAATAGAACATAAATTTGTTTGTTATCCCAGAATGGGTATATCAGGCATAACAGTAAGTTCCAACCCGCACGCATTGCCATTTATAAGAGAGACTTGCGAGAAAAGTAACATAGTTATATACAGTCAATGTCATAAAGGAATTTTAATATGAAAAATGAGATCCACCCTGATTACCATGAAATTACTATCGTGCGGACTGATGGAACTAGCTTCAAGACTCGGTCTACTTGGGGCAAAGAAGGAGATACAATGACACTCGATGTCGATCCACTTTCCCATCCCGTCTGGACAGGAGGCAATCAGCGGTTAGTAGATACAGCTGGTCAAGTTTCTCGCTTCAATAAGCGGTTCGCTGACTTTAGCATAAAGTAGATTCTATCTCGGAAGATTCTATTATTAATCCACAAACAGTTAGCCACTATACTTAACCGTTCCCTCGCTTGCCAAATCTCCATCTTCGCTTGCAGCCCAAACTTGAACAGATTGATTGTTAGAATCATTTGCTCCTCCAAGGATCATGGAACCTACGTCAAAAAGTGGCGCAAGAGCACGAAAAGAAAATTGATCAATTACTTTATCACCACAGTTACGTCGGCAAAGGTCTACCATTAACGTTGCGATTAGCGGGCCGTGAACCACAAGACCTGGGTAACCTTCGACTTCGGTACTATATTTTCGATCATAATGTATCCGATGTGGATTAAAAGTTAACGCCGAATAGCGAAAAAGTAATACTGAATCCGGTTCAACTTTTCGCGTCCATGTAGCTTGGCATGGAATTCTCATATTATTCTTAGGCACAGAAGATGATTTGGACGCTTCTCTATAAACGAGGTTTTGTTCTTCTTTGATCACTACTTCTTCAGTCGAATTTAAAATCGTATGTTTAAGGTTTACAAATATAAGCTGTCCACTCTTTCCCATCTTTGGCGTAATGCTCTTTATTAAAGTATGTTTTGATGCCGTTTCACCTATTCGCAAGGAACGCAAAAATTTGATGTTACTTCCAGCCCACATGCGCCGCGGAAGAGAAATTGTTGGCATATTGCCCCCTCTTGCCCCATGCCCATCTATTCCAAGTTGCGATTGACGAGTGTTATCCCTGAAATACATCCAATGCCAACATGGTGGTAAAGGATCACCATTTTTTGGCTGAACATTATTGTAGTCTAACGTTGCACTCATTCCAGCAACCAGACCACCGTCAATGACATCCTGTTGCTCCCAAGACTTGCCTTCCCACCCATCAAAGTCATTCACCGCAGCTCTCCCAATTTCTATTTCTCATGTTTGTAATTTGAAAATTCAGCCCATACTTTCTTAGTATGCTCTCCAAGAGTTGGAACTGTGGCTACACCATCACCGGTACTGGAAAATATTGCTGGTGGAGCTACAACATCTACCTTCCCTGTTGCTGTGTTCACTGGCATCCACCTTAATTGTGGATGTTTAGCTAAATCAGATACTTCATTAAATTTACCAAACGCAATTTTCGCTTCAAATAAGCTTTTACATAACGGCTCTAAGTTTTGTGCCGAGAAACATTTTGTAATTACATCATCTAAATCTTTGCGATTTTCTAAACGAGCTGCATTGCAAGAAAAATTCGCGTCTTTCGCCAAATCATTCCGACCTAAAACTTTTTCACAAAACTGAGACCACTCCCTATCGTTCTGTATAGCGATTACTATTCGACTTCCATCACCAACATAGTATGCTCCATAGGGTGCTATCATAGCATGATTCAGACCACTGCGTGCCGGAGCACTGCCACGGTGATTATGATGAAGGAGCGGTACGTTCATCCAATCTGCCATACCATCAAACAAAGAAATTGAGATCGCATCACCTTGTCCGTGTCTAGCACGTGCAAATAGCGCTTCTAGGATGGCTCCGTATGCATTCAGCCCAGCACCGAGGTCACAAGCAGAAACTCCAACACGTGCTGGTTCTTCCTGAGTTCCAGTCATAGCCACAATGCCAGCTTCACACTGTATTAAAAAGTCATAAGCTTTCATATCTCTATAAGGCCCAGAATCACCATACCCGCTAATATCACAAGTAATAAGATCCGTGTGTCTTTTGCGTAATAACTCTGAACCGAAACCAGCCCGAATTGCTGCACCAGGTGATAAATTTTGAATAAATACATCTGCATGAGAAATTAGCTTGTCTAAAAACTTTGAGTCCTCTCGATTTTTAAAATCTAATACTACTGACTCTTTTCCGCGATTAAGCCAAACAAACCAGGAGCATTCCCCATTAATATGATGGTCATAAGATCGAGCAAAGTCGCCGTCAGGGCGTTCGATCTTTATAACCCTAGCACCTGCATCTGCGAGACGAGAGGTTGCATAGGGTGCGGCCACAGCCTGTTCAACTGAAACGACTAAAACCCCTTTTAAACGCTCGGACATACGTTTTTAATACGATCGGGGCATGCCCAAAACATGCTGTCCGATATAAGCAAGAATGAGATTGGTAGAAATTGGCGCGGTGCGATAAAGGCGCGTTTCCCGAAATTTCCTTTCCACGTCGTATTCTTCCGCAAAACCAAATCCACCCAAAGTCTGCAAACATACATCGGCTGCCTCCCAAGAAGCCTCCGAAGCAAGTAATTTTGCCATATTTGCTTCCGAACCACAGGCTACCCCTGAGTCGAATAAAGCAGCTGCTTTTCTAGTCATTAGATCAGCAGCCTGAGCATTTGCATAGACTCTGGCTATGGGAAACTGAATACCTTGGTTAGCACCAATTGGACGATCAAACACTACTCGGTCGGATGCATATTTACTGGCCTTTTCTATAAACCATCTAGCATCTCCCAAACACTCGGCCGATATTAATATGCGTTCTGCGTTCATGCCGTCTAGAATATATTTGAAACCTTTTCCCTCCTCACCAATCAAGCTACTGGAAGGTATTTCTAGATTATCAAAAAATAGTTCATTTGTTGAGTGGTTAATCATTGTCCGAATGGGACGAATTTCAAGACCATGCCCTACGGCTTTGTCTAGCTCTACCAGAAAAACTGAGAGCCCATCAGATCGCCGCTTGCAATCTTCTTTTGGTGTTGTGCGTGCCAATAACAAAAGTAGATCAGATTGACTAGCTCGGGAAATCCATACTTTTTGTCCATTCACGATATAGGTGTCATTGCCTCTCTTTTCAGCAGAAGTTCTTAATTGGGTAGTATCAGATCCAGTTCCTGGTTCAGTTACTCCGAACGCCTGAAGACGGAGCTTTCCACTTGCTATATGTGGCAGATACATTTCCTTTTGTTCATCTGTACCATGCCTTAATAATGTGCCCATTGTATACATCTGCGCATGACTAGCCCCTCCATTACAACCAGTTGAATGAATTTCTTCCAAAATTGCCGCTCCAGCTCTGACACCAAGGCCACTACCCCCAAACTGTTCGGGAATCATAGCTGCCAAAAAACCTGAATCAGTGAGCTCTTTTACAAATTCTGTCGGATACTCCCTGTTTCTATCCTTTTCACGCCAATATTCCCCTGGATATTTCGCACAAAGCGTCCTTACGGGCCCTCGCAAATCTTCATAATTGTGAGATAAATCAATGACGACCTCAGCCTCATTTTGCATATTATTAACTTTCACATAAATTATATCGAGTAAGAAGCTTTAGAACTAAACTTATAAAGATCCAACTATTATTTTTACGCCACTTGACACAACTAACTATAATATACTCGGTATTTGGCTCATATTAGGTTTATAGTTAAAATATATGGATAAAAATCAAAACTGTGAGTCGCACTACAATCTCTCAAAATGGGATTGATAAGGAGCTATTATGAAAACGCAAATGCAAGAAAAAAAGTGGGTGGCTAAGTATCCAGAAGTTGGTACAGAGCCAGTGCCAGCAGAATCCTGCATTTCTCAAGACTTCTTTTCCCTCGAAAGAGAACGTGTTTTTAAAAAAACTTGGATTAATGTATGCCGTGTTGATGATATACCAGAACAAGGAGATTACTTTGTCCGCGACCTTTCTGTATGCAATGCATCCGTTATCATTATACGAGGGAGTGATAATGTAATACGAAGCTTCTATAATGTATGTTCGCATCGCGGTAACATTATAACCCATAACGAAACTGGGAATTGCTCGATTGGCCTGTTTTGCCCCTTTCACAATTGGCAATATACAGATTTGGGAAACTTAGCTAAAGTGCCGGATGAAGAAAATTTCTTCAATCTCGATAAAAATACCAATGGGTTAACACCTATAAAAACAGATCTTTGGGCAGGTTTTGTTTTTATACATTTAGACGACACGCCGGAATATTCTCTTCTCGAGTACCTTGGTGGGGTCGCTAATAAAATTGGTGATTGTCCATTTGATCAAATGGCTTTATTGCAAACATACAAGGTCGAAGAGAAAACGAACTGGAAAATAGCACTTGATGCCCAAAATGAGGTTTATCACCTACCCTTCCAACATCAAAAGCTCATCGGTCATACGTTTTTGCTAAATAATAAAAATAATACTCGGTTACTGGATGTAATTTTGTTCAATTTTCATACAATGTGGTCTTGTGAATTTGTTCCCAACTATAAATTATCGCCCTTGGAATCTCTACTAGGCCAAGTTGACCCAGGAACAACCGGGCTTCGCATTCCTCAGCTAGTTGGAGAGTTTGATTTTTATGTTATTTTTCCAAACACTGTAATCATATTGTTCCGCGGCCCCATGGAAGATGGCTATATAACTTACCATTTTTGGCCACTTGCATTAAATCGAACAATCTGGGAAGTTCGTTATTATTTCCCCCCCGCAGCGAGTGCAGGTCGCCGCCTAGGGCAAGAATTTTTCAAGTGTCTTATCCGAGATGTCCAACAGGAGGATTCAATTGCACATGAAGCACTTTACGACGGTCTAGCCTCACGCGCTAAAACCTTTCTACAATTGCAAGACGAAGAAATTACTATTCGGTATTTCCATAAAGTCTTAAAAAACTTTATAGCGTCGGCTCCAGGACAACCAAGTGTTTAATATTATTTGGAGAAAACTACATGAGTGAACATTTATTGCCGGATAAGTTTTTAGATTTAGAAAAGTATCTCCCCTGGTCCTTAGAAAAGGAACGTCAACGCACTGAAAAGCGCGAATCCTGTACTGACGAAGAAATCAAAGAGTTTTACTCTGCGGTATTTCCTCGTTTGAAAGATATAACATCATATTTAGATACACTCCCATTCAATGACTTGCCTCCTGAAGCTACGAGACTTTTTTATATTTCACTCTCTCTTATAGAGGTTTCTAACCTGGTGGAAAGATATAAAAGAAGAGATGCTATTGTCGCCATTTCACCTCTAGCCTATGAGTCAAATCTTTAACGGAATTCTATAAATAAATTATAATATTTTTTTAATGATAAAAAATTTAATATGGTAATAGGGCTGTGACTGGCATACTCCACGAAAAAATCGCCCTTGTTACAGGTGGTGGCTCCGGTATTGGCAGAGCGACCTGCATCGCTTTAGCTAATGAAGGGGCGTCTATAGCAATCGCTGATATAAACTCAAAAAATGGAACTGCCACATTAAACCATCTGACAGACATGGGGGTAAAAGCGCTATATATTGAGAGTGATATGTCCTCCGCCAATAGTGTCAAAGAAATGATAAATATCACGATTCAAAAACTTGGACGTTTGGATTGTGCGGTTAACAATGCTGGTATACAGGGTGAATTGGCGCTAACTAGCGAGTGCAGCGAAGAAAACTGGGATAGGATTATGTCGGTTAACCTCACCGGTGTATGGCTATGCATGAAGCATGAACTCACACATATGCTTAAACATGAAAGTGGCACCATCGTTAATGTAGCCTCAAATTTTGGCTTGGTTGGTTCTCCCAATATGCCAGCTTATTCAGCTTCTAAACATGGCGTATTAGGTCTTACAAAAACCGCCGCGTTGGAATACGCCCAGGATGGTATCCGAATTAATGCTGTTTGTCCGGGGCCAGTTAATACGCCTCTCGTTGACACTTTACTTGAAGAGCAGCCGGGGCAAGCGGACATTATAATGGAATCAATTACCCAGCGCCTACCCATGAAAAGACTTGGTAAACCGGAGGAAATTGGTGTTGCAATAGCTTGGTTGTGTTCTGATCAATCATCATTTGCCACTGGGATGGTGATGCCTATCGACGGAGGATTTACAGCACAATAAAACGAACGAGAGAACTGGTGTCTAATCAATTTATCCGACGCTATCTTTTCAATAGCCATTCCTTATAATCTATTTCATTAACCGTATAAGACCAATGTAATAAAGACTGCTGTATTCTCAGACAGACACTACCACTGGCATCGATACTGCATCCCTCAGTATAAATTTTCTTATAAATAATATTTCTCCATCGACCCTTAGGGCCACAGAACGCAAGCCACCTTCTGATTTGCCTTGCGTCGTCCTTGTGTCTTCTGCCTAAGAAGTATTTGCAATACCATTCAAACCAGCCTCTAGGATCATCTTTATTAATCCATCCTTTCTCTTCCCATTCCTTCTGCGATTGTCCTGATTTAACACCAAAATAGTTCACTTCCTTACAATAACTATCAGAAACATAGTACTGCAAAGGCAGGTCTTCGAACCAATTGTCAGGAAATTCTTTATAATTTATTAATTCACTAAAATAAGTTCCTCCGAATATTCCTTTATGAAGCATCTGCTTTGGGGTCAACATTGGCTTAAAAGAAATCATGTATAGAAACCAAATTATCTAAGAAAGCTCTGCTATAAAGACTGGTATTCTTCTAGGCGTTTTAGATTTGTACTCGTCGTAAGTTGGAAATGCTTTGACCCCAGCTTCCCATAAAAGACCCCGCTCTGGATCCTCAGAAACTTCTCGAATTCGCATTCTAAATACTTCTGTGCCATCCCTTAATTCAACATCTGGATTAGCTCTAAAATTATATACCCAGACCGGATTTTTCTCACTACCGCCATTTGAACCAATAAGAACATAACCATAGTCTACTTTGACACGCATTAGTGGAACCTTCCTCACTCCACCAGATTTATTACCAAAATGGGTGATCAGAACGCATGGCAAACCAGTATCCAATAAAGTTGTACCGTCAGTCCCGCCACTTCCTTCATATAAATCTACTTGTTCTCGCACCCAATCTATTGGTGTTGGAATATATTTGCCCATTAAGTTACCTCCATAAATAATTTTGTTACCACCTTAAACCAAGCCTTATAAAATACGGAATATACGTTCCAAATAATAAAAAACTAGTATTATATAACAACTTCAAAACCTTCGAACACTGGATGGCCGATATATATATTAGCCCGCTTTCCTACTCCTTTATGTGTCTCACGGAAAGCTTCAGATTTTGTCCAGTTAACAAAATCTTTTCGTGAATCCCAAGTGCTGTGTGATGCATAGAGTGATTGTTTATCGGTCGTCTCACCCTTCAACAGATTAAATTTCAAAAACCCTTTAACATTATGCAACTGGGTATTGCGCTCCATCCATATTTTTTCAAAGTCGCCTTCTCGCCCTTTATGAATGCTAAATCGGTTCATTGCTATATACATGCTACAGAAAACCCTATTGTAATTTTAGAACATTAATATGTAAAACATAGTCATGATATGCCATTCGGAAATTCGATATATGACGCCTCAAAAATTCGTGCAGGTGCTACAAACCGCCCCCGGTTTGATTCACCAAATTGTGTTTAACTAGAAGTAGCTTCGGTATCTTCGTTTTCCTTTTCTAGTGAATTATTTTCAAGACTCCTCTGTTTTTATTGAATTTATAAAATCCCCTATTAACCCGTTTGGAGCGGAAACAATGTGTTCTTTTTTAGGAAACTTTCCTGTTTTAACTTCTTTTATAAACTGCTTAAAACCATCAATTCTTTCTAACTGCATTTCCTGTTTCATTTTATATAAATTTTTATACTGCTTAGAATGCCTTACATATGGAGGCCCATTATTTCCCAAAATGTCATCAGCAAACAAAAATTGAATATCTCCACCCTTACCTGCCCCAATTGAAGAAGTTAAAAGTGAGGTTCTTTTACTAATTTCTATCAGGAGTTCTTCAGGGATAACTTCGACTTCTACTGCATATGCGCCTGCACTTTCAAAAGTTTTTATTTGATTATATATCCACAAAGCCTCATCCAATGTTTTGCCTACAGCTTTTAGGCCTCCCGTCCAGGTGCTTCTTCTTGGGACTAACCCAGCATGTCCCTGTACTGGGATACCCCCCTCAGTAGCTGCCTCAATAAAAGCCGGACTCCATTGCGTCATTACCGCGTCAGCTCCAATTTCCATTGCCTTGTATCCAATTCTAACTGCTTCATCTTTTGTCGCAGCTGCAATTAACGGACAGGCAAACGCCATAAATGTATTTGGAGCAGCATTTCTGATAGCTATAGCTAATTCAGGGTTTTTAGGGTCAAATCTGACTTTCATTGTATCTATACCGGCCTCTTCAGCAGCAGCGGCTTCTTCAATAGAAAATGGAACTGTTTCCGTTAACGTTTGTTTTCCTTTTAGATCTCTTAAATCCTTCACTGTATAATTGCGGGTACCATAAACACCGCCAACAGTCATGATTCTTTTAAGCCCTTTCTTATTTACATCCCTAGCAGGCATATGCCCGTCACCGGTCGCATGACTTGTCATAATATTTGCCTTTCAGTGTTATCAAATAATCTTGCCATCGATCTTAATATCAGAAACAGAGATGGGATGATGGCGCCTAAAAAAAAGATTGGAAACTAAAGAAAGAAAAGAGCTTTAGCTTAGTATTCGAGGTGTCTCCACATGGCATACATTCTTTCATGATTAGTCATCGGCGTCTTGATGGTTTTTTGCAGCAGTTAGCATAGAGCGAATCATCTTTGTCCGGATAACCGCAGGCTTAGGATGAGCGACAGTGCTATGACTATGGCCTAAACTTAAAACAGTCTCTACCATCTTTAAGGCCAAAGGTCCAGGGTTTACAACTGGAACCGGTAGGTTCCGAGATAAATAGGGGCCTGCTTGAGACAATGTTGTTGAGCCCAAAATTATAACATCTGCACCCTTTTCCAAACCCCTCTCACATGCAGTCTTCATCTTTGGGAAAACCTCTTCTTCGCAGCCTGTAAACAACTCCCTCATATTTGACTTTGCTTCAAACAGCTCAATTGAAGTGCAGAACTGAGCCACTTCAAACTTTTTCATAAGATTTTTATAGAATGCAAGACCAGCATGGGTATATTGAGGATATTCTGGATCGGTTTGCACGATGACCGAAAATCGCGTTCCAAGGGTCAGCGCATATAGGAAAGATGCTTTTCCATTTGACACGACAGGAATATCTAATACTGCTCGGAGCTCAGCCACACCTGAATCACTAAGCGTATTTACGGTAATTGCATCGTATCCCTCTTCTGCAGCCGCGATACCTGCCTCCCATATTGCAAACTCTATGAGCATTTCATCATGCCGGCCTAAAAAATGCTTTACTCCCGCTTTCAAGGGCTTGTAGTCAAATTCTATGTTGCCGCCAAGCTCTACTTGCGCCATTTCTTCGCGCCTATATGCAAGTCCATCATCATCAAAAGAAAAAGGTACAATTACCGCAGCCCTTCGCATACTACACACTCCTAAGTTTCAAATAATTTGATTTAACCATTATACGAATATATCGTTTGGTAGAATTGCAGAAACCACGGTATTCGGAACTGCCGCTATTCCATCAATGGTCACGTCAACCCCTACGCTCGCAATCACATAAGCCTGCATGCGAGTAAACCCGTGCTCACCTACTAGGTGATCGATCATGTTGAGAAGAGCATTTTTAGTAGCCAGATTAATATCTTCCGCACGATTGACACCGTTTCGCTCTATACAGAGACCCGTGGTTGCATAATATCCGCCACGAGAGGAAGCATGGCCGATTGATGCAATTGTTGAGCGCGCGTAGTGCACATCTCTAATACCACGCTTGACTGCCTGACCTTTGAGAACGTTAAATTGCGCGCGAAAGGTATTACTAGTTTCAATCGCAGTACCACAACACTCGCTGCTTCCTTGAGCAAAGTGACCATCCCCAGCTGAGAAAAGAGCGCCTTGCGTCCACACTGGAAAATACACCTGTGTTCCAGCCGTCATCTGCTTAGTATCAAAGTTACCGCCATATTCTCGAGGTGGCATAGTACGAAGAGCTTCTTCGTTGATTAAAGTATTTCTCGTAACAGCACCCTCGGCAGAAGGCGGCAACACCATACCGCCAACATCTAATAGATCGTTCTCCCGCTTAATCGTCTTTTGTAAAAGATCATGAGATGGAGCCACACCCATCACACCCATAAAAGGTGCACCCGGAATTCTTACCCCCGGTATTTCTTCACAAATAGCTCCCTCCTCTGTCTGCACCCATTTAGCTAAAAACGGTTCGGTAAAGACTTCGCGCAGATAACCAAAACCGGGAATAGCTAGAGTGAAACCAAATTTGCCGGGCACAATTTCCAGTATGTCAACTACCAGAAGGTCTCCGGGTTCAGCACCCCTGATATAAATTGGCCCCGTAAGCGGATGAATTACATTCAGGTCGAGATTTGCAACATCTTCCAGAGTGGAATTCCACGTGACCTGCAAATCACCACCATCACGAGTTTCCATCAAAACTTCATCACCCGGATCAATGGTCAGAATAGGAGGAATGTCAGGGTGCCAACGGTTGTGACCAAGGTTGGGTTCATCTGCGAGTCTTTTAGTACGATCAATGAGAATTTCATGTTTTTGCATATCAAATTCCCTCATCAAAACCAACACAACTGTCCAGTGTTAATCCCAGTTTATTATTATTTATTTCTTAAATGTGTATCTAAAAGTACAACATTTGCCACCAGCCATAATCGTCTCTTTTCTATCCAATGATGCTGTTGGATTAAACCCTTCAATCAAAGAAGCATCTCGATTGCAAGACAAAACAGCTCCCAAATTAGAGATTCCTAATTCTCTGTACATTTCAGCATATTTACACCGTGTAACATCAAAACTTAATTTCGTATCTGATTTTTCTAATAAATTGATCTCTAGTGCATCATCTTGTGTCCAAAACTTAAACGTATCTAAAAATGCGTCAACACTGTCACCATATTGCTTGGATAGACCTTCTCCCTGTTCCTTCGCAATGTTTTTTATTGTTTTCTCAAGCACGTGGAGGATTTTTTCTTCACCAAACTCTTTAAAAAGTTCATATAAAAATGGAACAAGTATGCGAGCCTCTGTTTCCCTCCGAGTCAATACGCCAATCTTCTGTGTAAGTTCATCGGCAAAAATAGAAATTTCGTCAGGTTTCGATCCCATATCCATTTTCTATACCTCGCTAAATGACAGCATCGCAAAAGTGAAGCAAAGTAGTCTCGTCAGGTTCCCCATGGCAAAAGTATGACAGGAAATGGCCTATATGGGGAGTCTTTAAGGGAGTGTGGGGGATTTAATACGCCTTCCTTTTAATTTGGTTCTCTTTTGATAAAGGAAATATTGGCATTTTGAAAAGTGCAGGGCATTTACCCGTAATGCACGGACTTAGAATCAAATGCAAGGTAGGTCTCAATGCCACTTTGTTGATTTCTATTACCCAGAAACACTCTCATTCAACGATAGTAGGGTGTTTTGAATTAATGATTATTTTTTTACCATATTTAATTCATCAAACTCATTTGAGGTGCCACCCTCTTGTTCCAAGACTCTGCCAAACACCTTCATTTCAAACCATTCTACAAACTCTTTGTCCCTACCTTGTTTCCAAAATGTCCACGTTGGCATACCCATTTTTGTTTCCATAATGCCCGACTTAATTAGGTGCATTCTTATATTTAAATGACTTTCATCTACTACCTTGTTTTTAAACTGATCATAACTGTCAAAAATATCTACCAGACAAGTTTGAATCCAAAGGGTCATTCTCCAATAATCATGATCCTCAAACGATTCTTCCCTCCAATTTCTACTAAGTAATTTCGCAAAATTTTCATTATGCGAAGATTCAAAATATCTTCTATAAAGTCTTTCATTTAGTTTATATCCAAAATGTAATCTCATTATAATGCGATTTTGACGAATTTGAATTCCAAGGTAAATGACAGATGCTACCATGGCAAAACTAGTTATAACCTGAGCAACATCGACTATAATATTACTCATCATTTTCATTCCCTTCTATAAAAGAATCCACTACAGATGTTATATTCACTGGGTTCAGTATAAGAACGTTCTAAAGTGAATTCATTAGAGAACGATTGGTTTGTAAAAGAGAATAGTAGAAGTTGTCGATAAGCCTATTTTGATGCGTGATTTTGGGTTTCCAAGAGAGAAATAGATCCAAATCCTTTCAGACACCCTTCTTTTGTCGCTGAAAATCATTTGGTGTTGTAAGTTGCCTATTTACTATTAGTCTTTAGAAACCGTTGGACTTTACAGAGGAGAAGCGCCATGAAAACACCACATGCAATCTTGATTGGTCTCGCACTTTTAGTGGCAGTTTTCTGTGCCAGCCAAGCGTATGCGGAAATTAAAACCCAGCAAGATGCCGATGCTTTCTTGAATAAGTATTGTGTTGAACTGGTCTCCGTCATTGAAGGTCAATACAAAGAGCAAAAAATTCTAGCAGCGGAACAAAAGTGGCAAGAAGTTTTCAAAAGAGGTGCCCTGATTGGAAGCATAGCAGAGATTTACAGCAACCTGTGCAAGTGATGCTTATTGCGTGATCTGGAGCGATGCACAGAATGGCGCTAGTATGCTCCTGCGTTTTTGCACTAGTAGAGAGTGAGGAGACAGAGGTGCGATCAGGCTTCAGTATGGAAGTTGTCGACAGAACTATTTTGAAGAGTGATTGTAGGTTTTCTAAGTAAGGAATAGACCTACTTACTCAAATGTCACCAAATAATTTCGTTAGGGGGTGCTCGAGCGATATTGTTACCTATTTAACCTTCGACGTAAACCTGCGCACATTGAAACTTTGGGTTGCGCCCTACTCCAATCAGCAAGGATTTTTTCACGATACAGTCTTAGGTTTTAGAGACAAAGGTTGGACGTTTAAAGTGATCACTGACTGGTTAAACGACAATGGATCCAAATCGGGCAGAGGGTCAGCATGAAAATATTGGAGAATCTGCAGGTTTCATTTACCATAAAACGTACAACTAAAATCTGATGAAGTTATTTTGGTGTTCAAGATTTCTGCCCCCAATTTTAAGAACCGTAATTTCTGAAAGTGCGTAATTTATGGAAAGAAAAATTTCGATACCAATTTTTGCGGATATCTTGGGAACGAGCAAAAGGGTGGTGCAAAGTTGGGTTAAATCTGGGAAAATTTCTGTTGATTGCGATGCGAAGTCATCTCTTAAGTTTATTACTAAGGAGTCTCTGGAAAAATTTCCGGAGTGCAAGTTTTTGTTTGAAAACAAGTGGGACTCATTTACTAGAAATGAACCTCTAAAAACCTACAACATTATTGAATTGTTTGCAGGTTGTGGGGGACTTGCTCTCGGTCTAGAGGGCGCTGGTTTCAAAAGCTTGCTTGTTAATGAGATAGAGAAAGATGCCGCTAACACGCTCAAACTGAATAGACCAAACTGGAACATTGTAAACGAAGACATTGCCAAAGTAAGCTTTAAAGATTTTCACAACAAAATAGATATGGTTTCTGGTGGGTTTCCCTGCCAGGCATTTTCTTATGCGGGCAATAAATTAGGATTCGATGACACTCGTGGGACTTTGTTTTATGAATTTGCTCGAACAGTTCAAGAAGTAAACCCAAAAATCTTTGTGGCGGAAAATGTCAAAGGTTTATTATCACATGATAATGGACGAACTTTTAATACTATTCGTGCCGTTATTTCTGAACTAGGTTACACATTAGTTGGTGATGAAGTTTGTAAGGCGATTTTTCACAGGGTGCCTCAAAAGAGAGAGAGATTGATTCTTGTTGCTGTTAGAAATGATTTTGAACCATTCGTGCGTTATGAATACCCACCAAAACATGGTACGATTTTTACGTTAAGGGATGCGTTAAAGAGTGGGCAACTTTTCAATCAAGATACGCCAGAGTCATGCGGACAATCTTACCCAGCAAGAAAAAAAGAAATTTTGTCACTAGTTCCTCAAGGAGGGTATTGGAAAGATTTGCCGGATGAACTCCAGAAAGAGTTTATGAAAGGGAGTTATCATCTGGGAGGAGGCAAAACTGGTGTGGCAAGACGGTTATCTTGGGATGAGCCTAGTCTAACTTTAACCTGCGCTCCCGCGCAAAAACAAACTGAGAGATGCCATCCAGAAGATACCAGGCCTCTTACAGTAAGGGAATATGCACGCATTCAAACTTTTCCTGACAGTTGGGAGTTTTGTGGCTCTTCCAACTCCCAATACAAGCAAATCGGAAATGCTGTCCCAGTCAACCTTGGCTACGCTATTGGACTTTCTTTGGCAAAATTATTAAACGATATACATACCTCTGATCTTAAAACAGAACTGCCAATCTTCGAAGCCGACGGTCAAATGCGTTTTCGCGCTTGATTTAGAACAGTATCGTTATAATTCCACATCGCGTTACACACCAAAGTTTTGTATGGTTCCCACTTTGAAACTATAGTTTCCAGAGTCTTATCAAATTTATTTTTGTCTATTTGGTAAATTTCTTGGATTACTCTATTAAGCGTTCCGTCACCATAAGCAAAAACATCTGATGTGAGATCCGATGACATTGTGAAAATAGATGCTGTCCAAATCCCGACACCTTTGAATTTTGTCAATTCTAATATTTTTTCCGAACTGTTAAGAGTATCTAATTCTAAAAAATAATTAGGGTTACTTTTCAAGTGTAAAGAAATCAATTGAGTATAATTCACTTTGGCACGTGAAATTCCAATTTGGAAGAAATCTTCTTCGTCAATGTTTAACAAATCATTAGGAGAGAAATTATCCCCAATTAGATCGGTTAGTCTGGTGAAAATAGTTTTCGCAGCAGCGCCGGATAATTGCTGTCCTACTATAATTTGAATCAAACGCGTGTAGTTTGACAATGTGCTATTTTTGTTTGCAGGACTATATGCTGCAAGTACATTTTTAAGCATGGGATCGCGTTTTAAAAGATATTTACGCGCAGTATTATAATCTAATTTCACGGTTCACCTGTTTTAATATTGCAACGTATACTAAAGGTTATATTCGAGGTTTGCTGGTACTTAACGAGAGTGTCACCCACATACGGAAAAGGGGAACCTATTTTCAATTCGTGTGTCTGATTGTCTGTTGAACCCCCTTACCGTCCCGATCTTTCCCATATTCGGGATAAACTACGACCTGTTTCACGAGTCCATCTAGGAAATCTCTCGTCTTTTTCTCGTTGGAGGTTTTGACCTCAAGAGATTACCCAAACAGTCCTTTACAATCGGAACATTTAGATGTTAACGAAATATATCATGCGACGTAAGAAAATTTTACTCACCTGTATCTCTGTTATCGTAATAATTATTATTAGCTATATCTATGGTATAGCGTCACACCGTCATGCAATATTCCCATATCCCGAAATTAAACATATTGCCACGGTATTGCTAGAGGGTCGTAACGCGCGGCAGCTTCATGATCAAATTGAAGTGTCGTCGGCAGCACCATTGGATACAAATAAACGTTCTATTGGACTAAAATTATTAGATTTGGTGACTGACCGTCGGGTGCTTGAAAGTCTTACGGTCCCGATACTCGCAACTGTTGTTGACATTGGTTCTCTTGATGATTTTGGTGACCAGCCTGTCAAAGGACCGAAGGGTGGAATATGCATTAGTGGGTCGTCCTTGGTGGCATTCGACAGTGTTGGAAATGGGGTTTTAGTCGAACTAAGTTCAATGACTATTCAGGGTTATGTATCAGTAGATACATTTAAGAAGGAATTGAACGGAAGGTTTTTTAAGGTTCTAGATGTTGCATGCGATAAAAATGATGATTCAAATTATGCTTATATAGCGTACGATATATACTATCCTGACGCCGCTGATATTTACACCAATCATCGAACAATGGTTGGCCGGATTAGGTTAGATAAATTTCATGATGCTCCAGTAGATAAGATTTGGGAGAGCCAGATGACTCACGGAAATCATGCTGGTCGATTAGCGCTACTTCCAGATAACAGGTTTTTGATTACGTTTAGTCATTATTCTCAATACGCTGAATTTGGAGAAGAGCGTCAACCAAACGGCTTATTTACTGCTGAAGATGAATCCTTACTACAGGGGAAGGTAATTGAAGTAAATAAATTGACAGGCGAACAAGAAATTTTTTCAAAAGGACATAGAGTGTCGCAAGGGTTGTTCGCGACGCAAGATGGTAAAATATTTCAGACAGAGCATGGCCCTAAGGGTGGCGATGAGTTGAACCTTATTGTTAAAGGTGGCAATTATGGCTGGCCCCATGAAACTCACGGAGTGGAGTATACTGGTT
>Ga0310344_10000924_pt1 | contig 22726 bp, 25 predicted proteins | sample HC15DNA20200_MG_FD_203801 | JGI IMG/M metagenome (GOLD analysis project Ga0310344, IMG submission 203801) | Marine microbial communities from station ALOHA, North Pacific Subtropical Gyre - HC15-DNA-20-200_MG | ecosystem: Environmental > Aquatic > Marine > Oceanic | place: Pacific Ocean: North...
CTTCTAATTTTTGTTTTAATTTAGGAGGATTTTTCATTAGAATACTTATTTATATGAATATTGTAATAACTGGAATAATTATTTTTGTCATAACATTTTTATTATTATCTTGGTTTGTTAGACAAAAAACACAGAAAATAGCTCAAGGCGTGAGAACATTAATTGTTGTTTTGTCTTTATTAATAGCAATTGTTTTAGCTATAGGAGGTAGAATATTATTTTCTTTACCGCTGTTTTTTTTAGCAATGTCAGCTCTTAAAATAAAAGGTTTAACTGCATTTCAAATTTGGCAGCTATGGAGAATCTTAAATTTTTTAAGATCCACAGGAAGATATTCATATTTTGGTCAAACCAATCAATCATCCTCTTCTGGGAACTTAACAACACAAGATTGTTACAAAGTTCTTGGTCTGAAAAAACCTTGTTCTAAGGAAGATGTGATTAAAGCTGCGGCTCAATTGCAAAAAAAAATTCATCCGGATTTAAACAAAAATCAAAATACAGAATATTTAAGCAAAATTGTAAATAATGCAAAAGATAATATTTTAAAAAATGATTTTAGCTAATTAATTCTACTGATCTTTTTAGAACTTCTTCAAAAGAGATTTTATCTTTACCACGTGTGTTATGACCCGTGCTTTCTATAGTTTCTCCAGTTGGTACTATAATTTCTATATTGGAATTCCATACACCGTAAGCAGAAGGAGGGCTGTCACAAAATATTGACAAACATTTAAGATTTAGATTTGCCGATATATGTAAAGGACCAGTATCGTTTCCAATATAAAATTGGCAGGCCGAAATAATAGGAATAATTTCGCTTAAATTTAATTTTGTAAGTGAAATTGAATTAGGAACTGAACTCATTATTTTTTCAATTAAAATTTCATCATCTTTACCACCAAAGAAAAAAAACTTACATGAAAATTTAGAACCAATTTCTTGAAATAATCTTATATAATTATCTGCATCCCATCTTTTTGTTGGACCCGAAGCAGATACACCGCAAACAATATTTTTAAAGTTAGCTTTTATATCAAAATTTTTTTTAGCTTTTTCAATAGATTCTTTATCCCAATAAATTTTTGATGTTGAATTTATTTTTTTTTGCAAAACTTGTTCAGTAAATTCTTTTGCTGTTTTATAAAAGTTCTTTCCTTTTTTAGAAAAAAACGGGTAGTGGAAAATTTTTGGAATACCTGAAAGTTTTGCAATCAAATACATCCTGATGGAATCACTATAGATATAGCATTGGTCAAATTTTTTGGATCTAATTTTTCCTATAATATTAAAAAAGTCCTTTTTTCCAAGATCAATTACTTCATCAACATGTTTATTGTCATACTTAAAAACCGATTTTGCTCCTGTGCTTTTTTGCGTTAGAATCGATATTGGTTTCTTTATTTCTTTTGATATGCAATGAATATTGCTTAAAAAGATCTGAAGATCGCCGATTCCTGGAGACTTAATAATAATTAGGGCTTTATTCATTATCTGCATTTAATATAATTCCTAAATAATAAATTGTTGAAATTATGTCTATAAAGGGAATTTATGCTGCATCAATGACTGTAATCAACAAAGATTTGTCAGTTAATTTGGATGCTACTATTAAACACGCTGAAAATTTGATTCAGCAAGGTTGTCATGGAATCGTGATAGGGGGAAGCACTGGAATGATGCAACTTATATCATCTGACGAAAAAAGAAAATTAATTGACAAAATTAGCATTAGTAAATTTAAAGATAATTTTATTTTTGGCACCGGAGCAAACTCTCTTAGTGAGAATACCATGCTAATGAAACGTTGTTTAGAAAATGGGATTGATAGATTTTTAATAATGCCTTCAGCTTACTATAAATATAATGATGAAGGAACTTATGCTTTTTATTCAAATATTGTTCAACAAATCCCAGAAAGTAAAATTATTTTGTATAATTTTGAAAAATTAAGCGGTTATAAATTTAGTGTAAATATAATTGAAAAATTGGTTAAAAATTTTCCAAAACAAATAGTTGGCGTTAAAGATAGTACTTATAATCTTTACGAAACAATAAAAATTCCAAATTTTATGATTTTTCCTGGTTCGGAAACAAAATTATTAAAAGGATTGGAACTAGGCTGCAGTGGTATAATTTCAGCAATATGTAATGTAACAGCTTCATTAGCTAGGAAAGTTTATGATGACTTTATAAATAAGAAAAAACAAACATTTAACGAAAGATTATGTTCAATAAGAAAAGTTTTTGACAATTATAATTTAATATCAGGGCTTCATAGTTTTTTATCATGTGAAAATAAAAAATATGAAGTTGTTTTGCCACCCTTAAATTTACTTACGAAAGAACAAGAAAAAAAAATGATGGCAGAATTAAAAAACCTTGATTTCTTTCCACAAAAAAATATTGCAGCTTGATTATGATTTTAGCCAGATTTTTATCGAAAATTTTTACAAAAGAAGGCATAGTTCTAATTGATTCAGAGGGACAAAAATATATTTGTGGAGAAGTAAAAAATAAAGAAAAACCAATAACGCTTAAATTATTAAAAAAAAATTTAAATTGGAAACTTCTAATATATCCCGAACTTTATTTGGGTGAGGAATATTATAAAGGTAATATAGAAATTGAAAATGGTACAATTTATGAATTTTTAAATTTAGCACTCAAAAATCTTGGTCGAAAGCAGATCAATGTTTATTCAACATTTATAAATAATTTATTTTATGCATACAAATTCTTGCGCAGCCATAATTTTATAAGAGCATCAAAGCGCAATGCAGAAATGCACTACAATCGTGGCGAGGATCTTTATGATTGGATGTTAGATAAAGATCACAGACAATATTCATGCGCATTATTTAAAGATGCTAAAGAAACACTGGAACAAGCACAAACTAATAAACTTTCACATATAGTAAAAAAATTAAATCTAAAACCTGGCCAAAGAGTATTAGACATAGGTTGCGGATGGGGTGGTCTGAGTAGATATATAGCAAAAGAAGTTGGTTGCGAGGTTCATGGAATTAGTCTTGCATCAAATCAAATTGAGTATTGCAAAAGAAAAGCACGAGAATCAAAATTAGATAATTTACTCAGCTACGAATTGTGTGATTATAGAGAAGTCAAAGGTTCATGGGATCGTATAGTTAACGTTGGATTTTTTGAACATGTCTCACCTAAATTTTACAAAACTTTTTTTAAAAAAATTCATAATCTATTAAAAGATAATGGCGATTCACTTTGTTTAACCCACACCATTGCAACAACCAATCCTCCAGGTCCGGCAAATCCTTTTATAAATAAATATATTTTTAATGGTGGAAAAGTGCCTTCAGCTAGCCAGATAACAAAAAGTATAGAAAGCAGTGGACTTGTTATATCTGGGTGGGAAAGTCTAATAGATCATTATAATTTAACACTCGACCATTGGAGAGAAAGATTCTTAAAAAATGTTGGTAAAGCTAAAAAAACTTACGGAGCGAATTTTGTGAGGTTATGGGATTTTTATCTCTCAAGTTGTAGTGCGGGTTTTAAATGGTCAGATCTTTTGGTTTACCAAATTGAAACTGTAAAAGATTTCAAATCTGTTCCCGGAAGAACAAGAGACTATATTTACAATTAACTTATTGTTAATATAACTTTCTCAATTCAATGAAAAAAAAAAAGAAAAAATCAAAAAAAAAATATAAGGCTAAAAAGGTTAAATTCAGAAAGAAAGCCAAGAGAATAAAACGCAGCAAAAAGAAAAGAAAAATAGTTAAATTAAAAAAAAGAACTAAAAAATTAAGAATAGTTAAAAAATTAAAGATACCTAAAATTTCAATAAATAATAATAAATTTAAATTCGTTAAAAAAATATCCTTTCAAAATATTCTCAATTTTGTTTTACAACCGATCTTTACTGCATACGAAGATTTTAGAGAAAAAAGAAGAACTGAAAAATTAAAAAAAATTGCTTTAGAAAAAATAGAAAGGGAGAGAAAAATAAAAGAAGAAAGAAGATTGCGTTATGAAGTTAAAAAGCAGCAACTTAAAGATGAACAAAAATTAGCTAAAGAACGTGAAATAGATTTAAAGAGATTTCTAAGAGAAGAACAAGCAATTTTAAGACGTGAGCAAGCCAAGAAAAGAAAAGAGTTTCTCGAAGAAATAAGATTAGAGAAAAAAATTCAAGCTTTTAGAAAACGTGAACTTGAAGAGATTAAAAACCTAGAAAAATTAGCATTAAAAGAGCAGCGTGAAGATTACAAGCCGGTTGAAGAAAGAATTGAGAAAATTAAGGAAAAATATCGATTAATAAGAGAACAAAAAATTAGAGAAAGAGTAGAGTCCTTAGGGGTTGAAATCTCAGATTCTGATACAAAAGAAGATTTAATTAAAAAAGAGAAGGAGTATGCGGAGCATAGACAAAAAATTGAACTTATTCTAGAATCTTTTTATCGTTCAGCAAATTCGTTAGTTTTTCAATTAAACAAAAAATATATTCCTAAACATAAAAGCATTCTCAGAGTTATAGACCGAAGGTATGAGTCTAATGAGTGCTTCATCAGGTATGATGATAGTCCAGACGAAGATTTTCTTGCCCTCATTTATTTAGAAGATTCTGATTCAAAAAAGGGAAAGATTGTTGTGGAAAATAAAACTAATCCTGAAAAACATACAACAAAAACTTTTTTAATCAAAGATATTTTTGCATTTTCTGACTACATGGTTGATATTTTTACTTCTCACATTGATCGTGAAAGACAAAAGAAATCTAACTAAGATATTTTTTTAAAAGGATCGTCTGACCATTCTACTTCTATAGGTTCTTTTACACTATCTGATTTGCAGTTAAAAAGAGTAAAGTAAGAGGGAAAGTCAGCCATAGGAACAGTAAGAATTGCAGTTTTGTTATTTTTTTCATTAATGCTGATTCTCTTTAGAGATTCTGATCCATCGTCTCCAAAATATCTCAAATAATAGGTTCTAAAATTTTCAAGTGAAACAATATCATCCCAATTACTTAATCCTTCATGTATCTCTCGAATTTCTTTTATATCTGCTATTTTTTCATAAGGAACAAGTACCTCAAACTTTCTAGACGAATTATTTTTAAAATATACATTTTTATCTTCGCCTCTTAAAAGAAATTGATTTTCAGGAATAATATCTAATATTGGAGTAGATTCGTCATGTATATCTTCTACATAAAAATCACCACCTTTTTTTGGCATTCCCGCAACAACAGGTTTGCACGTAAAGGTTTCATCTTCAGCAAAAGCGTTTATGGGAGCTAGGATTAAAAAAGTCCAACAGATAATTAGAAAAATATAAAGAATTAAACGCATATTTCTATAAAACAAAGATAAATGTTTTTATTTGGTTATTATTTTGTTTGAAAAATGGTATTTGAATTTTGTTAAGCACGTTTAAAAGTAAATAGGCTCAAGGTTAAAAATTCTCTTCTTGTCATAAATTTTTTAATAGCCGGACGCACCTTTTTCATCCATTTTAAATATTCAAGAAACTTTAGATAACCAATATATTTTCTAACTATCGCAGCTACACATAAACCAACCAAAAACCCAAATACCGGAGTTCCTACAAAAGTTAGAGTTAGACTGAAAGTTCCCATAGTTGTTACACCTTTTATTACACCCCATTTTAAATTTCTGAATGATTGTTTATCTCTAGCTTTTGAATAGGCGTGAGCTAGAGCAATAATTGAAGCAATTATTCCCAAGGGATCACCATAAAAAGAACTAGAAGTTAATAATGAAGTTGCAACTTCAGTAAATTCTTCTTTTTCTGCTTTGTTCCATTTAAAATAAATTGCAAGAATACCTACAGTTGAAGCTAAGATTTCAGTTGGGTTAATATCTTTTAAATCACTAATCCAAGTTTTAGGAAAATCGTAAATTTCTTTAAATTTAAACTGATTTTTTTCAACACTTTCTACCGTAGCAGCCAAAAATGGAATTTTTGTAAAAAGGTTTTTATCAAACATTTTTTTACCTATTACTCTGTAAATTAGCTTACTTTGCGTCATTTAATTGTTTTCTCGCTCTTTTTTATTTCTAAGGTGCTGTAAAAAATCGACCACATTGGAATTATTTTCTTTAGGTAATGACAAATAATTAAGATTTTTTTTTATTTTTTTTAATCTAGAGGCTTCTAATCCAAGTTTAAAAATTTTATCTGGATTTTGATTGGCAGCAAAACACATGCCTTTTGCAATGGTGCTACACAACTCGTAATCTTTGGAATTCATTCCCAACGTAGTGCCGTCAGATAATATGCCACAAGTAAATCCCTTTTCCCAAGGTGAAACCAAAATCATTATTTGACCAGAGGGTTTATTATTGTTTTTTCTCATTATTTCCTTGTAGTTGGTAAAGTTTTTTAAGCCACATAGTTTTAAAAGCTGGATTTGAAGCGTTATTATAAGCTCGCTCAAGTTTACTAATATTTTTTGTTCTGTTATTTAAAATTTCCTCTTTAGCCTCTTGAGAATGAGCTATTGTTCTCCCATTGTCATAGCTGAAGATAGTGTAAGGTTTCTTATCAGTTTTAATCATTAATAATGATTTAGTTTTCTCACCTAATTTAGCTCTAATATAAATGCACCATTTGGATGCGTGTGATGGGTGTTGTTTTTCAAATCGAATTTCTAAATCATCAACTGTAAGTAGTTTGCCCATTAGTGTATTTTAAATCCTATTTCGTTTCTTTCGTTATCTACATTAAGTTCTTGTAAACTACAGAAGTGACAAGGCTCTTCTTCATCTTTACCTAGATGCCAACTAAAAATGTGAGCTACCGGTTTAATGATTTTAACTTTTCCCTTACCTCTGCAAACTGGACACATTTTATTTTTTATCATTATTCTCCTTTATTTTTTTTCCCTGAGTTGGAATTTGATCAATCATGTAGGAAGCTAATAAAACGTAGGATACAAATAAAATAAAACCACCGCTTTTTGCTGCATACATAATTTGATCTCTAAAACCAATGGCTATAAAGAAGAAGCCCGCAATATTAAAAGGCCAAAATAAATACACAGCAAATCGTGGTGTTGTACCGAATATCCAAGTCGCATAGATGGTTATAAAAAGACTAATATTTGCAACAATTTTAACTATGATTATTGGAATCTCTAGAGCAATCAATGCGGTCTCCTTTGATCAGCTTCAAATACTTTGTCTAAATTTTTGGATAGTATTTTTTTCTTTTTATTTTTTTCAGACTCTTTCCAATTTTGAACATCAGCGATAAAATCCTCATCACCTATATCAGCATTGGTTAAGTCGTCATCAAATTTGATCTGAACAGTAAGTGGAATGTTAGTGATTTGACCTGAAACAATCCCTTGTCCATTTGCAAAGTTTGGTAATTGTTTTGCTTCTTCGTTGTCCCAATTTTCCATTGTATTTTTAACGAAACGTTGATCACGTTCATTTTTTAATCTTAAGATAATGTAAGAGTTCATTTGTGAACAAACTGTTTCATCCAATCTGTAAGGTCTTTGAGAAACCAACATTAATCCCACACCAAATTTTCTACCTTCCGTAGATATTTTTTTAATGGTGCTCACCGATGGATAGTCGCTTTGTCCTTCTGATTTTGATGGAATAAAGTTTTGAGCTTCTTCAATGACGCTGAAAAAAGGAGGAATGGTTCTGTTTCCGGCTGAACGGTGACTAAATAGACTATCAAGTAAAATTGAAACAATTGTACTAGAAGGTAAGCTTTCATAGCCTTTTAAGTACAGGATAGAAACTTGAGATTTAGCAATAATTTTTTCTGGTTGAGAGTAAGGATCAGGCAATTCTTCAAATTTTAGGTGAGGAAATTTTTCCATATTACTTTTATTATCGCGTTCCATATCTTTAAGTTTACGTTCAACTTTTCTTAAAGATCGTGAAACTACCCCCATAGTTGAGGCTCCGGTATGGCTTGGTCCATTTTGACCTGACGAAGATTTACTTCTTTTATTAGCAGCCGCAGCGTTTGCTCTTTGAATTAGAGTATTAATATAGTGCAATAAACTTGTACCACTTTCGTAGTCAATATTAGTCAGCAACCAATTTAAAAATTCATATTGAGGTTCTGTAAGTTTATTTCCAAGTTTTTCGATAAGAGTAAAGATGACTTCTCTATTATTTTTAGGGGCTGATATTTTTGGATAGAATAATTTAATTGAATGATTAGGAAAAAGTTTTTTAGCCTTCTGAACAATTCCCAAATTATCCCCATGCGGATCAATAATTAAAATTGGATATTGTTTTTGCATAAGTTCTCTTACCGCTCGTCTAACCCACACTGATTTTCCAGAGCCGGTCATTCCTATAACTAACACGTGACGGGAAACCATGTTGTCTGCAGAGACAAACACGTCCACATCTTTTCTAGCAACCAAGTTTCCAATGTAAATTGGATTTTTGCTGCTCATGTCGGCATTTAATAAAGCAGAGAGATCTTTATTAGCCGGATATTTAACTGTGCCACCGGGTGCAACAGGATAATTTAAAGGAAGTAAAACTAATTTTTCTCCTATAGAATTTTTTGTGTAGCCTAAATTTTTGACCATACAAATGGAGTCGTTTTTAGTTAAAGGTAAAATAGTATCCATAATATTTATATTTTCTTCAGTAAGTTCTTTGGTAGCTTCATTAGGAAGAAAATCATTTGATGAGATAATTTCCATTATTCTTCCCCAAACGATAACATCTATTACTTTACCTTCACCGGTTGGAAGTTTTGCTTCTGCTGCAATGATGTCACCTTTTTTGGCTTTAAATTTTTTTAGATAAAATGTGTAATCGTTAATACTCGCTTGACCGAGAATAGTTCCAATGGAAGTCCATGGATCACTGATTTTTTTTAGGACAATACTCATCGAGGTAACCTCCCAGCTTTGGGTCTATTTTTCCATTTTCTGTCACCATCGGAGATAGCTTTAAGTGCTGTGGTAATTGTTGTTGGATCTTTGCTTTGTAAAGCAAGGTTTAAATAATATTTAAGATAATATCCTTTTGCAGTTTTACCGAGCCAAGATGGAATTTTAGCAGCTTTATCAATGATGTCTAAGCCGGCTGGAAAACCGTAGTTGGGCAATAGTTTGCTTGTTGCTAAAATATATTCGAAATCTTTCGCCAATTTTTTAGGAAAGCTTAAAGATTCCACTCTGATTGGAGCTTGATTTTTATTAGTTCTTAAATAGCTCACAAAAACTTTTGGAAAACTATCCATTTGGTTTTGCCATTCACCCCAAGCTTTTGAAGGAATTTGTTTTTGCACTTCTAAAGGCCTAAGTGCTTGGCAATCTTTCAAAATAATTTCAAAAAGATTTCCATCGTTAATTTTATATCTTTTAATTAAACCAATAGTTTTGTCGTAATCGGCTTCTGATATTAGACCTTTTCTTTGAGCTACAAATAATAGATTTCTTAAATAGATCGTTGAACCAGTTCGCTCCACGATCCCAAAAATAGGATATTTGGATTTTTTAATATAATTAATTGAGCTCAGATAAACATTGATAAAATGTCTATCAAGATCAGAGGATTCATCAATTTTAAAAAAATGTAAAATAGTTTTTATGACATTTTTTTTAAATAGGGGGAATTCCGGTCCTGAGAAAGGCATAATAGGGGTTTGAAGGGGACCATGAAGAAAACAGTATTCAAATTTTTGTTTTTCAAATATATGTCTAACGATGGCAGCAGTTTCAAAGGTAATTCTTGCCGCGTCTTTTTTCTTAGTTAAAAGCTGATTATCTTCATAAGGATCTTCTGATAAATCAAATAAGCTAGTATCGGCATCATAAAGATCTCCTACAAATTTAACCGTTTCTTCAAATACTTCTCTTTTATGTAAAACTTCATCCGGTTTTACAATGTAGCTTTTAGCACGGATGGCAAAAGGAGCGGAGCTTGATAAGAAGCTGCTGTAAACACCTCCGTCAATAAAAATGGCTTGGTATTTTTTTGCTTGTTGCCAATATTTTTTACCGTCATAGCTAACATCAAAAATCAGTTTTTCACTTACACAGATTTTTTTAATGATGTCCGCAACGCTGGTGATAATATTTAAAAAGTTTTGTTGAGCTTTACGTGATGGGCTTTTTGTGGAATTTTTTATAAATTCTTGAAATAGGGAAGTATTGTTTTGAGGTTTTATAATAACTTCATTAGCTGGCATATTGTTCTCCTTTGCAGTATTCAAGTTTAGTACCTCTTAGGTTAATTCTAAATTTTATAGGGGTATTAAATCTTTTCGTATAACGTTTGTTTAATTTAGACATAAACATTCTACAAAGCGTTTTATTTCTAAAACTTCTGAAATAAACTTTTTTAACTTTGGTGGCTCGCGAGTTGGCGGAGAAAGAAGTGGCGCGATTAGAAGCGCCGTGGGTGTGGGACATTGCTGCCCCACGACACCAACCCTTATGCGAACCATAAAAGTTATTTATTTGGTTTAGCCTCCTGTTATTGTTATTAAACATGTTCTCTCAGTAAATAGTTAGAAATATTATTCAATGAAGGTAATGATTTTTTTAAACTTTTTAGTGCTTCAGAGTGAATAAAATAAATTCTTTTGTCACTTACGTTTAATTTTTTGCTTAATTCTTTAATATTTTCTGATTTATTTTTTTCATTATTATTTTTATTTAGATACAAATATTTTATAACTTCTTTTTGTTTATTTGTAAGTTGAGATATTGCGTCTTTGAGATTATTTTTAATAAAATTGTCTTCTTCTTTTTTTATAAAAATATTTTCTAAATTTAAATCTTCATATTCAAGCTTTTTCTCTTCATATATATTACAATCTTTTAGCTCAATTAATTCTTCTCTACATAGATGTAATTTTTTTAATTTTTTAGCTCTTAAATTAAGATAACTACGTATCCAAAGAGCTGTATTATTTTGAAACCAAGTTTTGGTTGTATTATTTTTTTGTACTTTTTCTTTTTCGAGTAGTTTTTCTATATCAACATTGTCAATTCTTCGAGATACGATTAAATAACCTTCATTAACTAAATCCCAAAAGAATTCATCATTAGAAAATAGGTAATTATTTACATTTTGATTGGCCCAAAACTTAATGGTTGGAGTAAAACTTTTAATTAGATTTTCACGAGATCTATCATCACCCTTTTTGGCATGAATAATTTGATATAATTCTTTTAATAAGTTTAGTGGTGTTGAACCATTAAGCCCAGCAGATGCTAATACTTTATTTAAAGTAACGTTGCTTCTTAGAAAACTCTCTGTGAACTTTTCGGTGCAAGGGGAGAATCCCACCAAGCTAGCATCTAAATTCAGGTCTTTCATAAAGACCCCTTGTTAGTTCACTTAATGTGATACTAGCTGCACTGTATATAAACCTTCTTTTTCAATTTTTCAACACTTGAGACGAAGCAATTTCGTAATAAACATTCAGCCATTATAGCCCAACCTAGAAAGTCCTTCATATAGCTGGCTTTGATCAGAAGATTGCTTAGTTTTGCAAATACTATCAATAAAATTTAATACTTTTTTATCTAAAACTTCTTTTATTTTTAGATGTTTTACAACTTTCAGTTGATTATAACTATTTTTATTTAAATTCTTATACTGCTCATCATTAGTGCCTTTAATGCCTACACCTAAAAAATTAAAACCCGTATTTAATGAATATCCGTGATAATTTCTAGAGTAAACAAACCTTTGTTGGTCTTCTTGTTTCTTTTCCCATCTTCTGGCAACAATTACCTTTATATTTATATCATTCCCCAATTCCTCTTCCAGTTCTTTCTCAAATTTTTTTGCAATTGTAGACAGACCTCCATTTTCACGCGTATTACGATTTTCGGTATTGTCTGCAACTATATAAATTGAAGGTTTTATATTTTTATTTTTGTACTTTTCTAAAATATAAAAAATTAATGCTCGAGTAGTAACTTTAATCTCCATTTCCGTCTTCTTGCCATAAACCAAACTCCTGATAAATTCTGGTTCAATCAAAAAAAGTGAATTCGTATTCAAATCTCCATATCCTAGTTCATCTAGTATATTTTCTTTTAATTGAGCAAAATTCTTTATATATCCTTTACCCGAGTTAGGAGATAAGTGAAAATCTCTTTTTATTTTATTATCCTTTAATAAAAATTCCATGACATTATCTTTAGCATTCATCTCGATTTGATCAAACAAAGATTGTTTTTTTGATTTTACCAATACACAATCTAAAAAATTTTTGCTAAATTTAGCAGCCAGGCAATTTATAAAATTTTCAAATGACTTCTCTTCTTCATCTCTCAATATTATATTTTCCAAACCAGAAATGTCTGTCGTAAGTATTTCTGAAATTTTATTTGCTTCATTATATATTTTTTTATAAATTTCATTTTTACTCCACTCTTTTGTTTGAATTTTAGAGATAACTTTTTGTATATTAGCTAGCAATTCATCTCTATTTTTTTTTTGAATAAAAAGCAACCAAGAACGCTGTGTGCGTATTATTAAAAAATTTTCAAAAACATTTAATAAAGATTCTGGAGTGTTTTCTTCTAACTCAAATACATCAGGATCCATAGCATATTTAACAGTCATGTTAATTACTCATTTTTTTTTAGGTCTTCCGTACTTATCCTTTTTCTTCCATCTTCTAGCTGTAGTTTCGTTAATACTACCTCTTTTTGCCTGAGCATAACCTTTCATATAAGAATAAGTTTCTTGTAAAGCTAATCTCATATGTTTTTTTTTATTTATCGCTAGCACTTTACTAAAAGTAAGTTCTTTTTCTTTTGCCATATATTACTCATTCAATTTAATCCTTATTCAAAATAATATTCGTTTTTTCTGGGAAAAATCCATCAGGCCAAGGCTGTTCAAAATTACCGTTAGGGTCTAATGGTATATAGGTTATATTTGATCCCTTTTTAGTTCTTTGGACGTAGTTTATAGCAACATCATCTTTATCAAGTTCTCCATTTTTTACTAGCTGTTGGATTTTTAAAACCAAAGGTTCACTATGCGTTTCAAATATGTATCTATTATTGTTCTTATCACTACTTAAGCTTTCTAAAAGAGGACTTATTACTCGCGGGTGTAAAGAATTTTCAATCTCTTCTAAGAGGATCATACTATTTTTGTGATTTAAAATTTCGGTTAGATAGGGTATTATTGAATTAAATCCTTTACCAGCCAAAGCCATCTTTACTGTGTCCAATTTTTTACTACTCATCAAGTCGTTTGCTCTAAAGGTTGTTACCTTTTGACCTTGAAAATAAGTACTGTTTAACTTTAAATTCATACGAAGTGATTTTTGTAATATGTTGTTTAGTGATTTTAATACTTGTTTTTTTTTCATAAGGATAAAAGCTGTGTTCTCGCCGTCTTTACCAACTGTATAGAAGGGGACTTGCTTCATCCTATATGTGTCTTCAAATCTAGATTTTGAACTATGAACATAAAAAATTGATCGAAACACATAACTATTAATGGCAAAATTTAATAAACGTCCTGGTAAAGAATAAAATCTCAAAAAAGGAAGTTCAAAACTTTTAGGGCCGGTTCGGCGTCTAAATCTTAGATCCATAATTATATTGTCGAGAATTTCAAAAAAAGTTGATCTTGACGAGGCTCTTCTGAGCGCACCTGGATATCTTCCACCTCCGCCTAACGTAAAATCTACACCAGCTGAAATGAAAAACATGTTTTTTTTAATATCGTTAATTAAAAATTTTTTAAATATACCAAAAGTATTTATGTGTATATTAGATGATTTTCTAATTTTGTTCAGAGTTCCAATAAAATTTTCTTTATTTTTTCTGTTTGAGTATCTCCAATATGATTCAATATCCCTACTTGTCAAACCTTTTGACATTTCAAACCATGGTCTCCAGATTTTTTCATCTTCGGTAATTTTCGAAACAGAATATTTGGATACTACATTGTCAGAATCGTCCAATGCATAACTAGTCGGTGACAAAATAAGTTTTTTTATATCTTTTTTACTTACTTTACCTTCGTATGAAAGCTCGAATAAAAAATGATCACGATCAGGATCAATAACAGGATGTTGAAGTGGAAATACTTGATGCATTTCTCCTATTTTAAATCCAGTAAAACTAATTTTATCAGCGATAGCATAGTCTTTTTGAAGTTTAATTTTTAAATTTATTCTTAGATGGGTAAATTTTAAAGCTTGAGCAATATTTGAAATACCACCTATTCCCATACCTAACGCTTGATCAATTTTTACATCGAAGAAAATTTCAATAAATTTTTTATCTCCAAATTTGCAAATAAAATCATTTAATTCGCCAGAGGTTCCTTCATATTTAATTCCTTGCCCAGGAGAAGAAAAACTACTTTTTAAAATGTCTATGGCCTGTAAAATACTACTTTTTCCAGAACTATTATTTCCATACAGTAGAGTAAATTTATTACCCAAATTTATCCGTGCCGTTTCTTTAAAAGATTTAAAGTTTTTTACACCCACTAATGTTAAAATCATATCCCTATTAGTAAATAACTAAATTAAAGAATTCAATTAGAAATATACTATTGAAAAAATATTCATCTAATTTACTAGGAGGATATGTTTAATTCTAACAAGACTACTATTAATTTACTTATTGGAAAAACAAATATATGTTGGATCAAATGCCAGTAGATTCGTTTATTACATACATGCTTTTCGCCATTTTCGTGCTTCTCGTGGTTTTTATTGGTCTCGAGATTTATCTTTTCATGAATAAAAGGAAGGATAAAGGACAAGATAAGCTAGTAGAGGAGACTAACCGTTTAAGGGAAGACGTTAATAAATCAATTGGCGATATGTCCTCATCCTTTAATCAACAATTTACCAGTTTATCAAAAGATGTAACGCGTGACATGACCAAGGCACTTACTCAAGTGGATGAGAAAGTAGGAGCCTTTAACAAACAAGTAGAAGATTTAAATAAAAGCCAAGCAAGTTTTAGTAAAATTCTAGCAGGCGTTAAAAAGTATGGAACCTTAGCTGAGTTTTCACTTTCCTCTCTTCTTAAAGATCTATTACCGGCATCTCAATACATTCCTAATGTAAAAATGAAAGAGGATACCCAGGAGAACGTGGAGTTTGCTGTAAAACTTCAAGACGGTATTTTGGTTCCTATCGACTCACATTGGCCAGTTGAAAAATTTCAAGCCATTGTTGATGCGGAAGAATCTAAAGATAAAAAAGCCATAGCATCTGCTAAAGATAAATTAGCAAGCGCTTTCAGAACTAAAGCAAAAAACGTTAATGAAAAATATATTGTACCACCTAAAACAACAGATTTTGCAATTGTCTATGCGCCTACAGAAAGTTTATTTTCAGAGCTTACGAGCTACAGAGATCCGAGCACTAAAGAATTGCTAACACAAGAATTAATGAGAAAATATAAGATTACAATTTCCGGACCCAATACTCTTTCAGCCTATTTACAATCTTTACATATGGGTTTTCAAACTTTAAAGGTTCAAAAACATGCAACACAAATTTATAATGATTTGAGAAATATTTCGTCAAGATTTAGTAAGCATTTTGACGGCATTGTAAGTTTAAGAAAAACTTTAGAAGAAGCATTAAATCACACAGATGATTTTGGACGTGACGCTAGATCTATTATGAGAACTTTAGAAAATATTAAAACACCCGAGCCGGTTGAAAAACAAAATGAAGAAGCAAACGATAAGGTTGACAAAGTAAAATCTTTCAATAAATAGTAACTAATGCCAAATTACGTATTCTGGGATCTAGAAACTTGTTCAAGCAATGTTTCTTATGGTCAAATTATAGAAGCAGCGGCAGTTTTAGTAAATGACGACTTCCAAGAGCTAGATAGATTCGAGGCACGTTGCAGATTGAGCCCCGGAACTATTTTTGAGGCTATGGCCCTTATAGTAAATAAAAGTAGTGTTGCTATGTTAAAGAATGCAAATTTATCACACTACCAAATGATAAAACAGATGTTAGAAAAATTTAACCAATGGAAAAATTCAGTTTTTTTTGGATACAACAGCATTGATTTTGATGAAGAGTTTTTAAGGCGTACTCTTTTCAAAAATCTTGAATATCCTTACGTAACAGTAACAAATGGAAATGAGAGAGGCGATCTTTTAGGTTTAGCACGAGCTGCACACCTTTATTATCCTAATTGTATTAAAACTCCTATTAGCGATAAAAACAATCCCGTATTTAAATTGGCAGAACTGGCACCGATGAATGGAATAAAACATGACAAAGCTCATAGTGCGATGGGTGACGTACTAGCCACAGTTTCGCTTGCAGAAATATTAAATAAAAAAGCACCAAACGTTTGGAAAGCTAGTTTAATGACTACTAATAAAGATAAATGTTTGCAAATTATTAAAGAGGAAAAAATATTTTGCACCAATTTTTTTTATGGAGGTCGTGCGGTTCCTTTTGTTTTAACTTATCTTTGTCAACATCCTTGGGGATATGCTTTTACTTTTGATTTGAAAGCAGATCCTAATTACTATTTTAATTTATCTTCTCAAGCATTAAAAAAAGAAATTTTTGATGTAAAACCAAAAGTTATGAGAGTAATTAAACACAAAAAACATCCTATTATAATGAATGCCAGTTACGGTGTTAATTTTGATAGTTACAAACAACTAGGACTTAATAAACTAAAGGAAAGAGCTAAATTAATCAGAGAAAATAAAAATTTTATAGATAAAGTAAGTTCTATTTTAGAGGAAGATATAAGAGACAAACAAGAAATGGATTCCCAACTAGATATTTATGCAGAAGAATCAATATATAAAAAATTTCCTAGCAAAGAAGACAGTGCTATTATGCCTGAATTTCACAAGGTAGATTGGAAGGATAAATTTTCAGTTCTTCAAAAATTTAAAGATGAACGCTTTCAATATTTTGGTAAAAAAATCCTTTATGAAGAAAATCCAGACGCTTTACCAAAGGAAGAGTATGATTTATTTCATAAAGAAGTAGCAGCTAGAGTCCTAAGCACCAACAAGGAGAAATGGCAAACTTTACCAAGATTGTATTCTGAAATCGATACTTTGCGCAATAAATTTAAAGATGATAAAGAAAAATTAAAAATTCTTGAGGATATAAATTCTTACGCTGAAGAAATGGAAAAAATGTACCAAAAGGCTAGTTGACAATAGAAAAAAAATTACTAGATTAAAATAATCTTATGGCACTAAAAAATTTAACAGACGAAAATTTTAATAAAGAAGTAAAAGAATCAGGGAAAAAAAGTATAATTCAATTCAGCGCCACGTGGTGTAACCCCTGTAAGGTTCTAAAACCTATTATGGAAGAAATTTCTAATGAAATGTCCGATAAGTTAAATTTTTTCTATATGGACATAGACGAATCGCCTTCAACCCCAACTTTATTTTCGATACGGGGTGTGCCTACGCTGATTCAATTTGATGAAAAAGGTGAGCAAAAAGGTGTAAAAGTTGGAGCCACATCGAAATCGAACGTAATCTCTTTCATCAACGAAAATATTTAGTTTAAATTTAATATTTCTCCTGCAAAATATAAACTGCCTGTACAAAAAATAATTGCATTGCAGTCTTCTTTTGCAATGTTTTTTAAAGCTTCTTCGATCGAATTTTCTGTCTTTGAAGAAATACCACAAGATTGTGCAATTTCTGATAGTTTTGTTTTTTCCATAAAATTTTCTTGATTTGGTATATCCAAGGCAATTATTGAGCTAACTCTTTTTTTAAATATTTCTATAAATTCTCTGTGTTCTTTATTGGCCATCATACCAAGCAACATAATGATTTTTTTACCTGAATTTAGATTTTTTAAATATTTTTCCACTACTAAAGCCGCTAGTGGATTGTGAGCACCATCAATTAATATTTGATTATTTTTTGAAACATAATTTCTAAGTTTACCTTTGGTAATAGTTTGCAACCTTCCTTCGCTTCTTATTTTTGTTATAGCTAGCTTAATATGGGAATTTGTTATTTTAAATTGATCCAGTTTTCTTGCGGCAGCTATTGCAGTAGATACATTACTAATTTGAAAATCTCCTGACAAGTTAGGTAATGGTAAATTAATTTTTCCTAGCTCATCATTGTAAAGAAAACCATTTACTTTTTTTTCATAACTATAATTTTCATTAAAAATTATTTTTTCTGAGGTGTTATTAGATATATTTTTTTTAATTTTTTTTAGAATTTCTTTTTTTTGTTCTGAAACAAAAATTTTTGATCCATTTAGCAAGGCTGAACATTTTTCGTAAACAATTTCATCGATGGTACCATCTTTAAGAAAGTCTTTGTGATCAATTCCAATAGGCATAATTACTGACGCTATATTCTTTTCTAGAACATTACTCGCATCGAGCCTGAAAAAAAGACCAGATTCAAGAATGTTTACATCACTCTTATTTCTTGAAGCTTCAAGGAAAAAACAAGCGCAAATAAATTCATGGAACGTAATATCTTTATTTTTATTTTTTTTTTCGACTTCAATTAGAAGTTCATAGAGTTTTTCGTCAGAAATATAATTTCCAGAAATATAGTATCTTTCGTTAAATCTTCTTAATGATGGACTAACATTTAAGTTTACTGAATAACCTGCAGTTTCAAAAATTTCTCTTAAAGTTGTACAAAAACTATATTTACCGTTTGTGCCTACAACTTGAATAGCATTAGATATTTTTTTTTCTGGATTGTTAAGATCTTTTAATAGTCTTTTGATTCTCTTTAGTGATAGATCTACTCTTTTAGGATGCAGTTGAAGCAGTCTTTTTAAAATCGTCTGGATTTTCATGAGCTTCTTCTGTTTCTTTTGTTGCTTCTTTTTTTAAAATTATATTTGCTAGTTTGCTTATAGTTTCTTTTAATTCTTTTCTACTTTCAAGGGTAATATCAGCTAAACCTGATTTCATTACACCTGATGCTGTCCCAAAATCATCGGGAATTTGATCAGTTCCTTTTAAAATATTTGCTGTGACTCTTTTTCCAGAGAAAAGTAAATTTTCAACGCACTTGGATTCTACCAAAATAAAATCATGCATGAAAAAACTAGAAGCGTATGTTCCGCCCGCAACAGCTCGAGCGGCTACAGCAAAGGTTGGGATTCCTGCTTCTTTTATTTTATTCATTGCTATTACACTTTTGGTCATACCTGATAAACCAGTTACACCGGTGTGAACATCAATTCCTGAACTTTGATATACAACAACCCATATATCTATTTTTTTTTCTACTGCGAAATTAGCCGCTTTTAAAAAATGTTCTGCTTCAACTGGGCCAAATCTTCCTCCTCCAAACTTGAAATTAAAACAGGTAACTACCGCGCTTAAATTAGAAATATTTCCTGAAGCACACAACAAAGCACTTTGTTGACCAGTAACTTTTTTATATTTTTTAATTTTGTCTATATATTTATAACCTTCTCTAGCACCATTTTTGACTTCAAAATTTAATGGATCGGGATTTATATTACTGGGCGAGTCAATAATTTCGTAATTAGAATCAAATAGGTGTTTTAAACGTAACTTTGGCGGCAAATCAAAATGGAAAGAACACTCACAAATGTATGAGTTATTAAATAGATCTGGTTTATATGAAATTTTTTTACATTGAGGACAATTTTTCCAATCAGTTTCTTCTTGTGAAGAAGGCTGGCTTTTAAAAATCTTTTTTACTTTGATTCCTATTTTTTTCCAGCGAGTTATCCAATTCATGATAATTTTTTCCTTAAGTCTTTTACCATATTACTAACATTTGTGACAGGATTTTGTCTATTTTTAATTGAATTTGAAATTTTTTTACAAATTTCACTACCAACAACACATCCATCTGAAAATTTAAAGGATGAAATATTATTACTTGTAATACCAAAGCCAATTACCAAATTTTTATTTTTATTTTTCATCATTTTTTTAATTTTTGTATAATTTTGCATAATCTTTCTTGGAGAGATTTTAAGTTTACCTCCTGTAGTAGACAACATGCTAATATAGTACAGCATATCATGAGAACTATTAATAATTTTTCTCATTCTTATTTTTGACGTAGTAGGTGATAAAAGCTGCACAAAGTTGATATCTTTTTTTTTGCATTTTTTTGCAAAACCTATGTTGTCCGGCCAGGGCAAATCAACTACAATCAAACCATTTACACCTACTTGCTTGCATTTTTTTAAAAATTTATTTTCACCATATTGACAAATCATATTGTAATAACCCATCAAAATAATAGGTTTTGTATTTTTATTTTTTTTAAATTTTTGAACAATTTGAAAAACATCTTTCATCTTAATTCCATTTTTGATTGCGCGGTAAGAAGATGTTTGAATTTGACCACCATCAGCTATAGGGGTGTTATGTGGAAAACCTAGCTCACAAATGTCAGCATAATTCGAAATTGAATTTAATATTTCTAATGATTTTTTCTTAGTATTGTCTCCAGCTACTGTGTAAGTGAGTAAAGCAGGTCTTTTTTCTTTTTTTGATTTTTCGAATGCTAGACTTATTGCGGCTTTACTCATTTAATATTTTCCTAATCTTTGTTTTAAAATATCTCGATCTTTTTGAGCATCTCCGCATGAGTTTACAATTATAATTGTATCATTACTTAATTTTGGAGCTATTCTTATTGCTTCTGCAAATGCGTGACTTGGTTCCAAACTTGGATTTAAATCTTCATACTCAGTAACTAATTGATATGCTTTTAAAGCTTCTTCATCAGTAGCAGCAGTATATCTTGCTCTTTTTGTATCTTTTAAAAAACAATGTAATGGTGAAACCCCCGGGTAATCTAACCCAGCGCTAATTGATTCTGTTTCTTCTATTTGACCTTCTGTGTTCTGATTTACATATTGTGCAGCACCATGCAATATTCCAATTTTTGATCCATAAGTTAAAGGTGCGGCATGTCTTTTACTATTTTTTGGTCCACCTGCTTCAATACCAATAAATTCAATTTGTTTTTTATTATAATGCATGAATTCGTTCCAAAAGCCGAAACTTGAGGATCCTCCTCCAACACAATTTATTAATTTTAATTTTTTTGGAATTTCACCAAATTCTTCTTTTATTTGTATAAAAAGTTCTCTAGAAATTTGTGATGTACTCCATCCACAAATTTTTACAAAAATGTTTGGCCCTACAGTTGAACCAACGCACATATGAGTGGTATCACAGTTTGAAACCCAGAATCTCATGCATTCACTAACGGCATCAACAAGTGTTTGGCTACCAGTATAAACTGGAACTATTTCGGCTCCATTTTTTCGCATAGCATCACAATTAGGTTTTTGTCTTACAATATCTTTAGCACCCATAAATATTTTGCATTTCAAACCAAATTTTTTTGCTGCCATGCTCAACATTTTTCCGGCATATCCAGCTCCAGTATCCCCAACTATGTATTTTTTACCTGCTTTTTTAGCAATAAGACTATGAACAGTTGCATTATAAATTTTGTGTGCACCACCATTTGCTTCAGAAACAACCTTTGCCCAAATTTGAGCACCACCCAAATATTCGGTTAAATTTTCTAGTTTTATGAATGAAGTAGGAGAACCCACCCAATTTTTGAAATAATAATCTCTTTCTTGTATAAATTTTTTATTTTTTCTTAATTTTTCAAATAAAACTGTAAGATCTTCTACAGGTTTTTTTAAAGTCTCAGGTATAAAATTTCCACCAAATTTTCCCCAGAAACCATTTTTATCGTGTTGGTCAATTAAAGGTGTTCCTTTTTTAATTTTAATCATGAAATCATGTTTTAATTGAATTAGATACTTTAATTAAATTTTCTTCAATATTTCCTTTTATCAAACTTCTGCCCATAATTACTGCATCAGCTCCATTTTGTATGCTTTCCAAAGGAGTGCATACACGTTTTTGATCATTTTTATCATCTGCTTTCATACGAACACCGGGTGTAAAAATTAAAAGGTTAGATCCAAGAATTTTTCTAACTAACCTTGCTTCTTGTCCAGAACAAATAATTCCAACTTCTTTTTCTTTTGCAACTCTTGCTAAATTTTCAACCTGTTCGTCAACGGAGTTTTGATTGCCCATATCTTTTAAATCTGCGTCGTTTAAAGATGTAAGAATAGTTACTGCCATAATTTTAGGTTTACATTTAATTTCACTAGCTGCTTTTTTGGCTTCATCTATCATTGCCTTTCCGCCCTGTCCATGTATTGTTAAAAAGCCAAAGCTTATTCCATCAAGTGCCTTAATAGCTTTATAAACTGTTGTGCCAACGTCTTTCAATTTCAAGTCAAGTAGTAAGTTGTTAATACCGATTTCATTAAATTTTTTAATCCCATCTTTCCCATGAGCATTAAAAAATTCTAATCCCAATTTAACAGTATAAATTTTGTCTTTGACAACTTTTGTAATTCGAATTGCTTCTTCTAAATTTGTTGTATCTAAAGCGAGGATAATTTTTTTCACTGACTTAATAGTTAGCAGATATTTTATTTTCAGTAAAATTTTTGTTTAATTTATTGTAAAGAATTTTGCTCATTTTCCATTTAATTGCTTTTTTTTCAGGTATTTGTAGCGTTTCCGATGTTTTTGGGTTTCGGCCAATTTTAGCTTTTCTTTTTACTGTCTTAATTTTACCCCATCCTCTTATCTCAACAGCTTCATCTCTACAAAGCGCAGCAATCATTTCATAAATTATAATTTCCACAATTTTTTCTATGTCTGATCGAGTAATACTCGGATTCATGTTGCAAAGGT
>Ga0310344_10000925_pt1 | contig 22721 bp, 32 predicted proteins | sample HC15DNA20200_MG_FD_203801 | JGI IMG/M metagenome (GOLD analysis project Ga0310344, IMG submission 203801) | Marine microbial communities from station ALOHA, North Pacific Subtropical Gyre - HC15-DNA-20-200_MG | ecosystem: Environmental > Aquatic > Marine > Oceanic | place: Pacific Ocean: North...
AGTGCCGGGGACCGGGTGAGGCAGAGGATTGAGCAAGACCCCGGAGCAGAAGTCGCCATCAAAAAAATGAAGGCCGAGCTGGCGGGTATGACCGAAGCCCTTGCACGAAAGAAGATGGGCAGCAACGCACAACAAAGGCTGGTCGAAGACATTGAAAAGCTTACAGAAAAAATCGAAAAAGACCCGCTTGGCCAGCTTGCTGTTCGCGGGAGCGGCAACGAACACACGAGCCTCATTGTCGAGGTGGCCAGACTGGCTCGTGATGTGTCGAAGGAGTTCTCCTTCAAGAACCCCTCCGAGCCGTGGATGCGAACTCTCGTCGACTACGAAGATCTGCGGGGCGACCTGACCAAGCTGCTGGGCGATCTTTCCAGAATCTATGGCGGGGAAGAGGGCGGAGACTGGAGCAACGAGGCCAACGAACTCGCCGAGAGGGTCGTCAACGGAGACGAAAGCGCGCTTGCCGAGATTGACGGATACGTCCAGATCGTCGCGGAGTCTGGCACCGTGTCGGCACAGGAGGCCGCAAAGAGAATAGATGCCGCGACAGTCGAGGAACTCACAGCCCAGCAAGAGATTGCCAGACGAGAGCTTGCTGCCGAGCAGGCCGGGGCTGAGGACGAGAGCAACTACGGAGACATTGAAGACGAGGGGCGTGTCAGCCTGAACGATATCGCCGGGGGACTGATCGGGGAGCAGCTCGTTCTTCAGTCCGACGCCCTTGAGGTTGAACTCGGGGTAGTCCAAAACCACGCCCGCAACCTCTCCCAGCAGATCAAGCAGGCCGAGGACTCAGGCAAAGAGCAACAGAGAAGGGCCTTGATCAAGCAGCTACGGTCTGACCACATGATGATTGGCTCCCTGCAAAAGGAACTCGCAAGGAAGATCAATAAGGTTTACAAGATCCGCCGGGAGATCTCGCACCGCGTTCAGTTCAGAACCTTTGGCCAGAGACCGGCAAGCAGAAACACCAAGGTGGACGACTTTGAACTCGCCGTCAGAGACCCTCTCGACAGGGGCAAGTGGGCCGGGATGTCTGCGGAAGAGGAGAGCTTCTACGAGGGCATATGCAGAGACCACCTACAGGCCCACACCCCGGCGAGCTGGATAAGCACCGAGCAGCAGGCGGACGAGAAGTGGCACAAACTCTTGACCACCCTTGGTGCAGAGGGTGCCCGCGAGTATGTCGCAGACGAGCTGTCGAACAACGCCACCGAGGGGAGCGTGCCGGGGCACGTCAACTCGGTTCTGGGCAACCAGTTGATCGAGGGTATCTATGCCGAGGCGTTCGGAGACAAGGGCAACGCCGCCCTGCAAAAGACCGCTGCAAGGATGACCCAAGCCCTCCTCGCCTATGGCACGGAAGTCGCGCGGCAGCTTTACTTCCTGCGGCGACTCGACCCTATCCAGAGGGTCAAGAAGGCACTCGGCGAAGCCTTCTTTATGCCGCCGGAGCGGGTCATGAAGAAGGTCCGCAAGTATAAGAAAGAGGAGAACAACGCAGCCGCGCAAAAGCTGCTCGACGACTGGACAGACAACAAGCTCCCCAAGCTGCACGAACATCTCGAAAATCTGGGCTGGGACATAAGCAACTTCGAGGATATCGCAGCCGATCCAATCAAGTCGCAGCAGCTTCTGGATGCAATAAGCCAGTACACGGCAAGCTGGGACGACAAGCTGTTTGAGTATTGGAGGAACTCAATCCTGAGTGGCCCAACAACCCAGATGGCCAACCTTATGGGCACTGTTTTCTACGGGGCCTACGAGCTTGGCCTCAAGAGGAACTTGCAGGCCGCAGCCAACGTGTTCGCGAACAGTCCGCACCTCCCCACGTTCGAGGAGAACTGGGAGATACTCAAGCAGATGATGGTCACGATGCAAACATCTGCATTGCAGAACTTCCGCAAATCTTGGACTACAGAACAGATGGTTCTGGAGACCAAGCTACAGGAGGCCGGGCTTGCTGTTGGGATGCAGCGGGAAGGGGGAGTGTTTGGGGCTGGCGGCAAGCAGTACATCCAAGGGAAGAAGGGGAAGATTATCCGCGTCCCGCAGAGAGGCCTTCTTGCTGTAGACGAATTCATGAAGACCATCCTGACTGAAGGCTACGCAATGGGGTACGCCTTCCGGGCGGCGAGGCAAAGAGTCGCCAAGGGCGACATGACGGAAGACCAGTCCCCTAAGTTCATTGAATATCTAATGCAGGCAGACAAGAAAGCCGAGAGGGTTTGGCTGCCTGCATACCAGCAGGCCTTGCGTCAGTCATGGCAGTCCGAGGTTCCCAAGGTTGGCCAGTGGGCAATTGCCTTCCGAAACGAGTACCCAATCACGAGGTTCATCCTTCCGTTTATTGTCACCCCGATGAACATCATGACGACCGGCGTGGCGATGAGTCCGTTCTCTGTCTTTGGCTCGCTCCACAAGATGGCCCAGCTCAGAGACGACGGCGTGGACCCGCAGACGCGAGTGGAGGTTATCGAGAAGATCTCCGACGGGTTCACAAACACGGTCCTCTCGGGGATGTGGATGATGGTCCTCATGGCCCTGACCGACGACGACGAGCCTTGGATTACCGGGTCGGAGGTCGACGTAACAAGAGGGCGGCAAAGGTACGCGACAGGCCGGGAGGGGGAGCTGCCCCCGCAGTCTGTGAGGTTCCCGTTCAGCGACAAGTGGTTCAGCTACGCCCGTGTCGAGCCGTTCGCCACGGCCACCGCCCTGACCATCGACATGATCAAGACGATGAAGCATGGCGTGGATGGCAACTACGAGAAGGCACTTCAGGATATCGCCAAGGGCCTTTACGGTCAGGTCACAGAGAAGACTTTCATCCGTGGAATTGGCGAGCTAACAGAGGCACTGGAGGAGACATTCGCCGGTAGAGTGACGCAGGGTGTTGGCGGGTATGCCTCCAACTTCGCCGTGTCCTTTGTCCCAAACATCATCAGGTCAACAGCTCGGGCAACCCAAGAGTCCATGCCAGAGAGGACTGTGAGCAGGGAAAAGGGCAAACAGATCATGAGCCTTCTGGAGGTTACGGCCAAGAAGACAGAGATCCTCCCGGCCTTGGGCATCCTGAAGGACCACCCGAAAGTGGACTTCTATGGGAGAGAGATTCCCAGACACAAGTCCTTTGGCGTGGGCGGACAGGCCGGGGACTTCATGTACAGGGTGCTTGTGCCCATCCCCGTGAAAAGCACCCACTCGTTCGTTGGGGACGAGGTTATGAAGCGGTACAACAACCGCCTTGATGACCCAATGGACGCCTACATCGGACCAGAAAGGCCGCCCAGATTCTTCAAGATAGGCGGGAAAAAGAAGTGGATGAGCGATCCACAGTACAACGAATACTGCCAGATGGCAGGGAACCTTGCCCGAGAGTTCACCAGAACCCTTGACCTGAACGTGGACAATCCGACAGAGAGGGACATCGAAAAGATAAGGGAGGGACACAAGCGGGCAAGGAATGCAGCCAAGGAGTATTGCGTAGAGAAGTTCTGGGGAGACGGTGCGATGCTCCCGTTTCTGGAGGCACAGACCGCCGAGGATCTTAAGAACGACTACATAAGCGCAAGGTCGAGGGTGCTGGCTCGAAGACGGCCAACGATGAAGTCTCTAAGCAGGGAGGAAAGGGGGCTTCCCTACGAGCTTCGGACTGCTATTCTTAAAGACAGAGTAATGGAATACGAAATAGAGAGGCAGGCGGCTGCCGAGGAGCTTTCCTCTGAAGGGGTCGGAGAAGACGAGGCGGCGGCAGGATACGGCTCAGGCCGAGGAAAATCCAGAGGGCGGAAGAGAATCAGGCAGGGAATAAGGACATATGGGGAGTGACATGCTACGGGGCAGCGAGTTTTTCCACGAGGAGCTAGAGCAGCTCGGGCTTCTCCACGACAAAAAGCAGCAGGACTACGGCACAAACGAAGACCCGTTCGCCAACGTGCGGGCGTCGGAGGAGTTTGGCGTGCCCGCTTGGCAGGGCTGTCTGATCAGGATGAACGACAAGGTGTCCCGCCTGAAGACATACTGCAAGAAGGGTACGCTCTCCAACGAGGGCGTCGAGGATTCCCTAAGAGACCTCGCGGTCTACTCCCTCATCGCCCTCGTCTTGTTTAGAGAGGATCAATCCCCGGTCGCCGCAGAAGACGGCGTCTGTGAAGGATTTGAATAACAAAAGGGAGGCGTGATGGCTCAAGAGAAAGTCAACAACCTCGTTGTAGTTTCAGACACGCACTGTGGATGCCGCCTCGGTCTGTGCCCTCCCGGTGGGGTGTTTATGGACGAGGGTGGGATGTACAAGCCGAGCAAGCTCCAGAGGAAAATCTGGAAGATGTGGAGGGAGTTCTGGGATGAGTTTGTTCCCCTCGCAACCCGTGGAGAACCCTACGCTGTCGTCTTCAACGGAGACATCGTCGATGGAGTCCACCACGGAAGCACAACCCAAATCAGCCACAACCTCGAAGATCAGGCGGCTATTGCCTACGAGTGCATGGCTCCGATTGTGGAGGCGTGTGAAGGACGCTACTACCACATTCGTGGAACAGAGGCGCATGTCGGCAAGTCGGCGAGAGACGAGGAAAACCTCGCCAAGCGTCTCGGTGCCATTCCCAACGAAGAAGGTCAACACGCTCGCTGGGACTTGTGGAAAATGTGCGGACCAAAGCTCGTGCATTTCCTACACCACGTCGGTACCACATCTTCGGCTGCTTACGAAGCCACGGCGGTGTTCAAAGAACTCATCGAAGAGTATGTAGAATCCGCCAAGTGGGGACGCCGACCGCCGGACGCTATCATCAGATCCCACCGGCACAGGTACATCATGTGCGAGATCCCCACCGGGAGCGACGCATCAACAAGGAAGGGGCGAACATCCACGGGGCACGCTATTGCAGCCGTTACTGGCTGCTGGCAAGGCAAGACGCCGTTCGTGTGGAAGATCGCCGGGGCAAGGCTCACGACACCGCAATTCGGCGGGCTGGTCGTGAGGTTCAAGGATGACGAGCTGTTTGTAAGGAAGCGAATATGGACGGTGGAGCGGTCGAGGGTGGAGTAATAGACATCAGGAATGGGTGCAGCAAATACATGCACTTGGAGCCGGGAGATTCTGTCTGGGATGAGTGCGGGCTGTATCGCCTGAAGAAGTGTCCATTCTGTGGGAACTACCCAGATTGGAACTACGAGGAGGACGTGAACGGCGATCTGGAGTGGACAGTTCGCTGCCAGCAGCAGGTGTGCCACGTCAAGCCAGCTACCACCAGAACAGATTCAGTGGAATACGCTGCGTTGAAGTGGAATACAAGGGGCACAAAAAGGCGCAAAAAGGAGCAAAGGGGAATTCGTGAGTGATTTCCTTGTAATTGCTGCAACAGTGACGGTCTGCTGGGTTGCCTTGCTGATGGCAACTTGCGTGGATTTCAAGAAGTTGCTTGACAATGGGGATGGCGAACCTACTATAGGGACGCCAAACGGAGATAAGAAATCGGCTGAAGGCGAGACAAATTCGGGGCAATGAAACACGAGGGCGGGTTTGCTCCATCGCCCGAGACATCGGAAGCGGGTGTCTCTGGTCTCTCTGACTGTTACCCGGTGGGCTTCGCAAGCCCAATGCTGGGGGCGAGTAATACAATCCAATTCCGGGCTATGGTGAACCTTCCATCCCGGTGGGGGCAAACATGAGACTCGTAGCCAGCAGGCAGTCACCAGCTAGATCAGGAAGGGGGTTTGCCCCCGGAAAGGTCGCGGTGCGCGCCGGTGGCTAAGAAGAGAATACACGTCAACCAGCATGTAATTCGGGCAAACATCCGAGACGACGATGTTTCTCCCCCGATTACCGTGAAACATCGCAAAAACAACTACTACGGTTCCCGAGTGGAGGTACTTGGCCCCTCCGTTTTGATCTACAGCCCAAAGAAACCCTTGCTGTCTTGTGGTGCCCGGCTGATACTAGAGTGTAGTTGCCCGGTTCTTGTAGACGGCAAGGAGATCGAGTAATGGACCCAATTCTAGACTGCCCAGATTGCGGCGGAATACCGGATATAAAAGAGAATTACAGGGCGATCGACGGTGCGCTGTTCAGTGGGGTTGTGTGCGAGGATTGCAACCTAGTTGCGTTGCACTTTAGCACCCAGTCCGGCATAAATCTCTGGAACGAGATGGTGCAAGAGTGGATCGACAGAGAGGCCGAGGCCAATGAGTGACAAGATCATCTTGTACCTACTGGTTCCGTTCCATTCGTCGATTGCCCTGAGCAACGTGGTGGCGTTCTTTGTCCTGCCTTTTGCTACGCCTTGGTACGTGGCTGTGCCGTGTATGTCCGCAGTCCTGTTCCTGACGTTCGCAAAAGTGGAATGCCCTCTCACGACCCTAGAGAATCACCTGAGAAAACGACTGGGGCTGAAGCGTATTGGCGGCTTTGTTGGACATTACTTCATCAAACCTTGGAGGCGATTGTGGGCAAAAGGGACACGGTAATCACGCTGGAGGAACTGGAAGCGGCACTTGGCAGGGAGGCGAGAGAGTACGGGGGGCCGCCCGAGGGGTGGAAGACTGCCAAGGAGTGGGCTGACGAGTGGGGGGTCAGCCTCCGCACGGCACAGACCCGGATCTCCGACGCAAAAGGGCACGGGATGGTGGAAGTGAAGAAGTTCCGCCGTGTCGGGATCAACGGGAGTAAGCACTTCTCGGCACACTACTGCTTCAATCTGAAGGCGGCTCAGGGTCGAAAGAGAGACCCCTCTCCTTGAGTGCCTCGATAAGCCCGTCGAGATGATCTAGCTGCGTGGCTAGGCTGATGGAATCAATCAGCGTAATCATGTCTGGACAGGTGAATCCTTCGATTTCCTGTGTCCACGAGTACAAAATGTCGACAAGCTGGTCGTCTATTTGCTCGATGGATTCCCACTTTGCGTCGCACAGGACGATAAAACTGTGCTTACCGTCAGAAATCTCAGCCCTAGACAGGGTTTTTCTGGACATTTTACTTGCCTTCTTCTAAGGGGGGGTTAGAATTCCCTCAAGTTCAGTTCATTGACAACTGGAAGGAGGCGAAAGATGAACTCATACGAGGTCATCAAGCAGCATTGTTCCGATGCGTTCATGGGGGCAATGATGCGGGGGATGCTGAGGGCGTACGACCGCATCTGGTGGTCGCACACAAACGACCTCGAAGTCCTGTCGATTGAGGATACTTACTGGTGTCCATTGTACAACTTGGACACCAACAGGAGGAGCCGCAAGTTTGTTCTTTCTGGTAAGCTCGACAAGGTCGTCCGAGAGGGCGACCAGATCGTCCTTTACGACCACAAGACGACATCGTCCAAGATCGGTGCCGACTCTGACTACTGGAGAGTTCTCCAAGTCGAGGGCCAGCCAAGGCAGTACGAGATACTGCTGAGGGCTAACGGGATTGAGGTGGACAGGGTTGTCTGGGATGTGGTTCGCAAGCCTCAGATCAGGCCGAAGAAGATCGCCAGCGCGGCGAGAGCTTCGGTGCTTGAGACGAGGAAATACTACGACTCCGACGTGTCCGACGAGACTCACGAAGATCTCAGGACAATGAAATTGGAGTACGAGAACCCGGAGATGTTCGAGTTGAGAGTGTACGACACGGTCTACAGAGACCCGACCGAATACTTCGCTCGTCGCTCAATCCCAAACCTGAAGGACGACCTGTATGTTCACAACCAGAACATGTGGGACTTGTCACAGAGCATCGTCACGGCGAGGAAGAGGTACGACGAACACAAACGTCACACCTACAACGCCGGGGCGTGCTTCCAGTGGGGGACACCCTGTCGCTATCTGGGTATCTGCGAGGGCAGCGATTCGCCCGACAGTGGAAACTGGAAGAAGGCAGAGGTTCATCCTGAGCTGGATATCGACGAGATCGACAGCGACAAAGAGGTGCTGACCAACAGCAGACTCAAATGCTTCCAGACCTGCCAGCGGAAACACCATTTCCGATACGAGCTTGGTCTGGAAAAACACGACGCTAAGGATGGAGAAGCGTTGTTCTTTGGAACCGTCTGGCATCACGTCATGGATGCGTACTGGGCGGAAGTTTCGGGGTTCCAGCCTGATGAAGGAGGCGAAAACTAATGGGAACCGCAACGAAGTGGCTTGAAGGTATTACACGCAAGGCTTCCCGCAGACCCGCCGCAATGGTCATCCTTGGCCAGCCGGGGGTAGGGAAGACATCAATTGGGGCACACGTCCCTGCTGCGTTGATGATGCCCTTCAAGCAGGAAAACTCCTACGACTTGTTGAAGTCGTCGGGGGCTATTCCGAGCGACGTACCGGTGCTACCACCGGTCGAGAGTTGGCTTGCAGCCTTGGAAGTGTTCGAGGAGTTGAAGACTCAGGAACACGGACACAAGGCTCTGGTCATTGACACCCTGTCCTGCCTCGAAGCCTTGTGCCACGAATATGTGTGCAACAAGGAGTTCGCGGGGGACTGGGGAGACAAGGGCTTTCAGGCCTATCATCGCGGTTACGAGATCTCTTGTGCCGAGTGGAAGGAAATGCTGAAGGCCTTGGACGACCTGCGTGACGATAAGGGTATGACGATACTGTTCTTGGAACACGTTCAGATCCGCCCTTTCAAGAACCCAGAGGGTTCTGACTACGACAGGTACCAAGCGGCCTGCCACCATAAAACGTGGCAGCATACGCACCGCTGGGCTGATTCCGTCATGTTCTACAACTACTACGTTGAAGTTCAGGAAGACGGCAGCCGAGCAAAGGGCAAAGGCGGGAAGTCTCGGGTGTTGTACACCCAGTGGGACGCCTCGCACGATGCCAAAGACCGCTTCGGCCTCCCTCGGGAGATCGACGGCGGGGCCTCCGGCGAGGAGGCTTGGGCGAATCTCACTGAAGCAATACTCGAAGCGAGAGAGGAGTAGCACCTTGGCTCATTACATCAACGGTCAGATGTACCTCTGTCGTGTCACTGACCAGTTCTTTGACACGACTTCCAAGGGGACCGATTTTTTCGGCTTGGTCATCCGGCCCATCGCCACAATTGATGGGGCGGAGAGGCATCATGTCACTGGCGAGTTTACTCGCAAGGTCAGCCTCTGGCTCAATAGCGACAGCAACGTGGAGCGATCCACTGAGCGGCTCAAGTCCTTGTGCCCCGAGTGGGACGGGAGTTGGACGAGCCTTGACCCGAAGACTGAAGACGGTACGTCCTTGACGGGTACTGAGATTGAACTGCGATGTACTCACTCACAGAGTGGGGACAAAGTGTACGACAACTTCGATTTCCCTCGCCTCATGGAGTCTGACTCTCAAGCGTCCGACTCCGATGTTGCGAAGAGACTCGACCGATTGTACGGGACAACCAAGAAAAAGAAGAAGAAACCGAAGGAAGAATCCATTTCCGAGGTTCCCTCTGAGGAAGTCCCGTTCTAGAATGTCGTTGTGATTTGGCGACAGCCGCAGAGGGGTGGCGGATTGCATTAGCTGCCCGCCCTTGGGTTGCCGGGTTCGACTCCCGGCCTGCGGCCTCAGGCACGGATGCGTCAGGGGGAATGGAGTCCCCGCCTGACGGGGATGGAACCCCACTATTTAGATCGGGGCAAGACGCCCCACCGAGCAGCCTCGACCGGGTTTCCTCACACCCCGGAAGAGGCTGCTTGCTTTGGGCCTGACAGGTGGAGCCTTACGGACTTAAAACCGACGCAAGGCAACCGGGTTCGATTCCCGGCAGGTCCACTCCACGTTCCTTTCCCTGTCCTTGGAGGTAAAACATGGACCCAGAGAGAAGAATCTTAGTGGAAGAGATGGCTGAATGCCTGTCTCGTCTTGAGCCGGAAGAGAAATCAAATCTCAAATGGCACTACATCCAAGGCACCCCAATATGCTGCGGCAAGAAAGCCAAGGTGTGGACGGATGGCGAGGGTGCGGGGTGACCCGCTGTTCTCGCATTCACCCGTGAGGTGCCTGAAGTTGAGGTGGTTGACAATCCTGACCCAATCGACGGTTGCGATTGCCATGCCTGTAGGTGGAGCGAGGCGTTCTTTGGCGGCACGTGGATATCGTGCGGAGCCAACGACCCTACGCGAAACTTCCAGATCTTGAGCAGAGGAACCGGGATGAAGTACGGTTACTTCGGCTGCCTCAAGGAAATGACCCAAGACGAGATTCGTATCTCCATCGCACTTGCAACGGAGGGAGTCGAATGACACTCGACGAGCAAGCGATGACCATCTACTTGGCCTACCCTCGCAAAGTCGCGAGGAAGGCTGCGTTGAGGGCCATCAAGAAGGCTCTGCGAGAAGAGCCGTTCGGTTCGCTCCTTGACGCTGTCGAGGAGTACGCCGAGGCCCGAGAGGGCCAAGACAGCCAGTTCACCCCACATCCGTCCACTTGGTTCAACCAAGAACGGTGGGCGGATGACCGGGATGACTGGTGGCAGGGGCGCAAGCCCGAAATTACTGCCGAAGATGCCTTCAATAAAGTTCGGAAGGCTGTGTCCCAGTTCGGGATGAGCCAGCCGAAGGAGGCAAGAGAATGGCTGCGGGACAACGCGATTGTCTCGGCAGTCAGGGAGATTGGGTGGAACAATCTCTGCAACATGGACGACTTTAGTCGTACTGCCATTTTCAATCGTTTCCGTGTACTCTATGAGGAAGGGGCTATCCGTGTCAGACGCCAGAATCTTGGAGAAGAAGGCGAGGGAGAGGAGTCACGAGGAGTACCTCGCTCGACAATACCCATACAGGCTGCGAGAAAAGAGGCTTGAAGCCTCCTTCGCGGCCTACATGGCAACCACTCCCGGCACAAAGGAGGCCCTGATCGCCTTGGAAAAGTACCAGAAAACGCAGGCAGAGTACGATGGTAAACATACTGGCAATTGATCCCGGTACTTACGAATCTGCGTGGGCTGTTGTCGGAGACGGCAACATGGTCACCCAGTTTGGTAAGCGGGGCAACGAGGAGGTTCTCGAAGCACTCGCACTCAACCTACACGGTTGGCACACGGTAGATCTCGTGGTCATCGAAATGATGTCCAGTTACGGGAAGCCTGTGGGAAACGAGGTCTTCGAGACGCTGGTGTGGATCGGGAGGTTCTTGGAGGCTACAGAGAGGCACCACGTCGCCACCCGCATTACACGGCGGGAGGTCAAGAGTTACATCTGCCGGGGACACCGGAAGAAGAACGACTCTCAGGTGCGAGCCTGCCTCATCGAGAGGTACGGAACCGACGGTATGGACGCCATTGGCACGAAGAAGAAGCCCGGTCCACTCTACGGAGTGACCGGCGACGTGTGGGCGGCTCTCGCGGTGGGGGTTGCCTACAGAGAACTCCACCTTATTGACAAGCCCCCGGCCCTCGACGAAAATTGAGGGTACGGGGGTTTTCTCATGCGCGAACGCTTACTTGGGTGGTCTTTAGTTCCACTCACAATCGCCTTCTGTCTTCTCAGTCTCGCTACGGACCCTACGTCAGCGAGCGATTTTTTGGACTCAAGTATCCGCGTGAACGGATGCTCTGGGACCGTGATTGGCAGGAGTGGGAGCGTGGCGATCGGCGTCTCCGCCGCTCATTGCGCGGAATCCGTCGGGGCCGTAAACGTCTTCTGGAACAGAGACGGGACCGGCGGGAACGTGAGATGGGCCTTCATCGACAGGAAGAAAGATCTCGCACTGTTCCGCTGCTGGTCAAAGGACACGCTCGGCGTCTTTCCCGTCGTCAAGAAGTACAGCACGGGAGGGACAGACGAGTATCAAGGATGCGGATACCCTCTCGGGAAAGGCCCTGAGATCACCCGCCTGAGGTACGGGGGGCTGGTTACCATCACCAACCTCCCCGAGAAGCGGTGGTTCTTCGAGGTTCGCAAGGGGAAGTTCAGGCCCGGCAACTCGGGCGGCGGTGTCTTCCTCAAGGGCAAGCTGGTGGGCGTCACGACCCACGGCACAAAGAAGAACGATGCTGTTTTTGCGGCCCCGCACAACCAGCTTGTGTCTTTTTTGGAAAAGGCCCAAGGGTCTACATCAGTGCCTGTTTTCGGTGGCGTCGACGAAAAAGCCGCAGAGGAACGGGTCGAAGTGGCCGGTCTGCCTCTGGACTCGGACGTTGACAGGACAAGAGCCATCGTGCATATTCTGAAGTTGCTAAAGGAGCAGCGAGAAGAGCTTGCTAGAATAAAGCGCACCCCGATCCGGGTGCAGATACTCGACCCTGTTACGGGAAAGGTTCTCCAAGAGAAGGCCTACCCGTTCGGAACACCAATCAAGCTAATGTTGCCGAGGGCCAAGTGATGTGCGATTGCGAAAGTTGCGAATGCCCTGACTGTCCCTTCTGCCCGTGTCACGAGGACTGAGTAATGGAATCTGTTGAACTCGCTGCCAACGACTACGCGATGATGAAGATGCACGCCCTGAACGGCGCACAGCAGGCCGCTAACGGCTTCAACGCCTTGGTTGAGTGCATCCGCTACGAGCATCAGGAAGCCAAGAACATGGTCTCCCAAGCTGAGGCTCTGGGCCACCGTATCGTTGAGGAGAGCGGTAGTGGGAAGTCGCGATCTACTGCTCCAAGCGGAACGTAACTCCGAGTTGCACCGCAAACGGATTGCTACTATCAGGATGTCTGCCTTGGATGGCAGCCTGTCTACCGTTGTGTCCAACCGGGCGGAGGAACTCCGTGAAGAGCTTGCTCGACAAGTTGACGGAACGCTGGATGGGCGTCCGGCTGCTGGAGGAGGAAGCGAAGGCTGAGGATGTGGCCGAGATGCTGCGGATCAACCGCGAGCAGATCAGGGCACACCTCCGCAACACCCTTGGCGGGAACTTCAGCCCGGAGAGTGTGGAGAATGGAAGCACCCACATAGGGGATGTCGTGCATCATCACACCGAGACCAACACAGAGACGAACGGCAGCGGAAAGAAATGGCTGGCCAAGGGGCTGATTGCTGCGGCACTGATCGGGAGTGGGGCTGGCGCACCGTTCCTGCTGGACTTGCTTGGTGGAGACCTGCCCTCTTTACCACCCGTCGTCACACCCGGCGGGTCCGACTACGACCTCAAGCTGGGAGAACCAGATGCAATACCAAGGCGCGAGGGAGAAGATACGGAACGGGGACATTCTGGCGTTCCGAGGGAATAGGTGCTTCTCGTGGCTCATCAAGTTCCGCACCCTGAGCCGCGTGTCTCATGTCGGCATCGCCATCTGGTTCAATGACCGGCTGTGCTGCTTGGAGGCAATGGAAGGCAGCGGTGTCCGGCTGTTCCCTGTCAGCAAGTTCATCGAAGACGGGGACTGGGTTGACTGGTACGAACTCTACGACGAGAGCGTGAGCCGGGAGCAGATGGTCAAGTACGGCCTGACCTGCTGGGGCAAGCGGTACGCCTCCATCTGGCAGTTCATTCGCTCGTGGAGCATCGTCTGCCGTCGCTACTTCGACAAGAGCCTCGCGGCCCCGGACACAAACCAAGAGCGGTTCTTCTGCTCCGAGTTTGTTATGGCGGCACTCAAAGAGGGCGGGTATGCTGGCGAGGGATACGAGAGACCACCCGCAAGGACATCACCCGGAGACATAGTAGAACTGCCATGCTTGCACAGAATGGGACGGCTGACGCCTTGAACGACCACCGATACATCTATGACGCTGAGTGCGTCAAGGTGGTCGATGGCGACACGCTGAAACTTGAGGTTGACCTTGGTCTCGATTGCCGCCGGTCTATCACGATTCGCCTGTACGGCATCAACGCACCCGAGGTACGAGGTCCAGAGAGAGAGGAGGGGATCGTATCTAGAGAAGCCCTGAGGGAGCTGATTGACAATTCAACAGGCGGGCTTATCATTCAGACGATCAGGGACAAGACGGGGAAGTACGGACGCTACCTCGCAAAGGTTTACGGGGACCAAGGGCAGGAGTTCGGCGAGGAACTCGTGCGGTTGGGGCTGGCAAAGGCGGTGGACTATGGGAAGAAGAAGAAGAAAGAGTAAGCCTTCAACTCGCGGCGAGAAGGCTATGCTCGTTGAGTATCGGGCCGTGTGGGACAAGCAGTGCGAGGAATGCAGATGGGTCTACACGAAGTTTCTCAAGCAATGCCCCAAGTGCGAAAGCACGGAGTGGGATCTGGTTGGGCGAGTCAATGATCCTGACCGGGCGAGAGAGGCAGATCCGTCTTACACGCCGACGCCAGAGGAGATACGTCAACAGTGTGAGGAAATACGGAAAGACTGGGACGAGGACAGGCTCAAGCAACAGGAAAGGTTCCGTCACTGGCAAGTACCCACCAGTGAGATAAACTCAGACGAAAAAAGCCCCGGCAAGCTCTAGGCTCACCGGGGCTTTTTGTCATGTCGCCTTGGGGAATGGGACTTCGTGGACAACGTGGGGCTTTCTGGCCTTGGTGACCTTGTAGGGCCGGGATGTGATGATCCCGCCCACGGTCTTGACCGTCTTCCCGTTGATGCGAGCGGCTACCATCGCCCATCGCATTCCACCGCGAGTGATCTCCTGACAATGCAGGACGACGCCCTGCTTGGTGTCCTCGATCCACTCGATGACCGCATTCCCTCGGAACGCATGTGAGGATTTGGAGCCGTCCTTTCTTTCGTAGTACGGCCCCTCCTTCAGCCTGATGCTGTCCCCCGGTCGGAGGATGAGATTCTGGCTGTACTTGTACTCGTCGAGACGCATAGTGATCTCCAAGTAAAGTGCCGGGGAATGTCCCCCGGTATTTATGTTATCGGCTTTATTGCACGCAAACTTTAGTTCAATGAAACAGCCCCCGGCCAGATCACAGCGATCTGACCGGGGGCCAAGGCCTATTACTGGCTAAGGGACGGCTAGCTCCCCGCCGCTCCCACATTTTGGCGTGGGATACCTGCCCGGCGATCCGGGGCTTCACTCAGCGACCTGAGTGCTTCCAGCGTAGTTATCCAGCAGCTTGTGCAGCCTCATGGTCCTGTCCCCGAGCGTGGACAACGAGCCGCGACCCTTGAGGGATTCGGTGTAGGCGTTATACAAACGCCACATTGACCGAAGCCCAGCATGGCCGGAGTCGTACTCCTTATGCTCGTCGTGGGAAGGTTCGTGAAACTCGTTCAAGACATCGGTGATCAGTGTCTTGGGGATCGCTTTGAAATCCCGGTATGACCTGACGATGATGTCGTTGACTTCACTTTCCAACAACTGCGTCTGCTGGTAGCTACGATGCCGATCCGCTATCACGGAACGACCCTTGTTCAACATCTCGATTCCCCGCTGGATAACTCCGTCGAGGTCTTCGTCGATGTTCTTCGTGTGCCGTCTGGTCTTTGTGACCTCGCCGTGGAAGGCAAGGTTATCGCAGACGAACACCTTTGCACCGAAAACGAACCCGTAAGGGAACCGCTTGTCGTGTGCGTTTCGCACGCCAGCAACCATCCCTGCCTCTTGATCGAGGTTAGATGCTGCCCCGTCGTGGCCGTGGATCTTCTTCAGTTCCATGAGGCCAAAGTATTGATCCCACAGCCCGGAGAAGTCATTGCGGCTGTTGACGGCGTGCTTGGCGGATGTGATCTCCCATCCCGCAGCCCGGAGGCCTGTGGCGGTACGGTTGAACGCATCCCAGTGGCTGATGGGTCTGTGCGTCTCGGTTCCGTCGGCTGTCCCCATCTTCTGGAGGACCGACTCACTGACTCGCCTAGATCCACAGTGGGTAATAAAACTCATGGCTTTCCTTTCGTGTAAGCCCCAAAGAAATACCCTTCACTGTTGTAGTTATCGGGATTGTTGCACTCAAACTTTAGTAGTCAACAATAAAAACACAGAACTTCTTTTGTTATCACGAAAAAAGGGGAGAGAGCAGGACCGTCCCACTCCCTCCCCCTTCAGGGACGCTAGAAGTCAAAGCCCTCATCTCCGGGCAGAGGTCCGTGGTCTTCGAGCAGACCAAAGAAGTTGCCCTTCTGGGGGCCGTCTTGCTTCCCGCCGTTTCCCTTGCCGTTGCTCTGAGGCAAGGTGCCTTGGGCAATCCTGACCCCTCGCACCTTCTTGGAAGGCCGGGAGAGCCTGATGATTGCACCGACATCTGCCCCGAGCAGTTCGGCAACACAGCCATCGAGAAACTCATCAGAGGCCGCCTTGATCACGTCCCGCGAATCGGGGTCCAATCGCCCCTCGGACACGCAGTGAGTCAAGATCGCTCTGGCGTAGTCTCGCATGATTTGCTCGACTGTGTTTTCCTTCTTTTTAGCCATTGTTCCTCCTTTCAAGGAATAGGGTAAAGAAGTGCTTACTGTTGTTATCGTCTTTGTCGCATGAACTCTTTAGTTAAAAAAACGAGGGGGACGGCGGCGAGTGTTGCTCGTCGCACCGCCCCCCTCTAGCGGGATGGACCTATCACTTACGAATCTCTCTCAACACACCGTGCCACGATCGCAATCGTGAACAGGATGGCAGCGGCACCGAAGTAGCCGAACATGTTGACGAGATGCGGATTCATGTTACTGTCCCCCTAATCTCATCCTGTAGGAGCCGAAGGTGATCCTCGGCCTTCCCCAGCAGGATGTCAGGACGCTTTACAGCGTCGGTTACGTCGAAGCCTTCCTTGGCGTAATCGTCATCCAGAATTACGATCCTCTCCACCCGGCTGGGTTCTTTCTTGAACCTCTTGGGCTTCATGATTATCGCAAACATGGTGTAAATCCTTAGCTAGCTTCGACTTCGAGCAGTCTGGCTCGTCAGGCACGGGGAGAACTCCCCGCACTTCCCCCCCGAAGGGGGGATTCGCCCAAGCACCTCTCGGCACTTGCTCGCTCGGTCAGTCGGACGGGATGACGGGGAACTGATCGCTCATCGGCTCATCTTCTCCCGGCTTCCAGTCCGAGGCATCGACATACGCCGACACCTTGGATTCGGGGATATCAATGTTGAGGTCCATTGCGTGAATTGCTTTGGCGAGCAATTGGCTCTCGGCCTCGCTGATATCCTCGTCGTTTCCTACGCACTTCAGCTTGATCGAACACGGCAGGGCGAAGATGTCAGACGATTGAATATGCTTCGAGAAGGTCAGTGCGTCTTCTTCTGGAATGTTGAACCAGTTCAGTTCACGCAACTGTGCGTGCCCCTCGAAGTGTTCCGTCTTGTCCGCCTGCCTGCCCACCGTGCCAGCGAGCCATTCGTCGGCCCTCTGTATGGTATTGCTGTGATTCAGGGCCGTGGTGGCCTCGTCACCAGTACCAACAAGGTAGGTCACAGTCAGTGTCCATTTCATAGCTTCGGTCCCTCTCGGGGATTCTGCCCCGCCAGTCAGGAGTCTTGCCGCCGCTCCTGCTCGGCGTTACTTTTGTTATCGGCTTTGTTGCACAGGGTCTTGAGTCCTATCATGAAAAAAAGGCCAGAACAGAGGATCAGGAAGCCCGTGCCTGCGGCCCATTGCCTGTGGCATTGCGGTCCCTGATCTTGTTCTGGCCTCGTGGGGTTTTACGCCCGCTTCCGCACATGATGTATCCACCACTCGGCAAGGAAGAAGTATTGAACATTCTTCCTGAACAGCCGGTTCACCTGCGGCCCCCAGAACTTGGAGGATGTGCAGAAGGCCTTGAATATCTCCGCGATGTGATTGACCGGGTCAATCTTGCGATCGTAGTGGTCTTCGCATTCCAGTCGGCGACAGCCGTTATCGGAAAGCACACACCGGGCCACATCCTTGGCCAGTGAGTTGGCATAGGAGTCGCGAAGAACGTGCAGCGCGACTTGTCGAGTGGCGTAGTTCATCCTGTCCCAGAGGGCGTCAGATTGAGCAGGCATAGTTGCCAGATCCATTGGTTTCACCTTTCTTGGCTGAATGGAACTCATCTCTGCCCCTTGTATCGGCACAACTACACCGGATCTTTAGGTCATTTCGATGTTCCTATCACGCGCGCATAAAAAAACCCCTGACCGTCGCATCAGATCATTGCCTGATGTTCCCCGGTCAGGGGCTTAGCCTTACGCTTGGCTCATCTTCTTCCGGCAGACCTTGCAATCTGGCAGATCAGTCCCGCATTCCTCAACGTCACGGCGATTGGTCACGTCCAGCTTCCCGCAGAGAGAAACAGTCTCTTGGCCTGCGTAGCCTGCCTTGTTGAAGGCATGCTTCCTGCCATACTTGACCCAGCCGTCCATCATCGTCTCGATGCGTCCTGTCCATAGCATTGCACGTCCTCCTGAGGTGATGAATGAGGTGGAGTGAGACAAACGGGGCTGCGACCGAAGTCGTCTTGTCCGTTATGGGTCTCAAGTCCTCCTCGCTACTTATGTTATCGGCGTTGTTGCACACGATCTTTAGTTCAATCAAATAAAAAAAGCCCCCAGCCAGTTTCACCCGGCTGAGGGCTTTTCCTCAGAAGCTCATCCGCTTCCACCTCAACAAGAGGCTGTTGGCAGCGTCGATGACCTGCTGGCGTGTGGCCTCACGATTCTCTTTGAGATCGTCCCAGAGGCCTTCTTCTGCATACTTTTCGTGGATCGTGTCGAGCTGGGACAACAGCGTGTCGCCCAGATCCCTGCACCATGTGCCCCTGACTGACATCAGCTCGGCGACGTTCATGGCCGTGGTGAGGCTCGCACAATGCCACTCTGGTCGGCTACGACCGGGAGGGCAGAACTCACGCTCTACCAGTATGCCATCGTCGCCGTGCGTGATTCTCCAGCCACGCCACGTCACGGTTCCGTTTGCAGTCGGGTTCAATGTTGAGATGCCCATGAAATACCTTTCGTAGACGGTTGAAGATTGTTCCCTGTTGTTGTTATCGGTTTTATTACAGCACAACTTTAGTTCATCTGGTTCGGTCGCGATTACCTATCACTTTTTCCTGCGTACTGGGCGCAAAAAAAGACCCGCGACCAACCATTGGTCGCGGGTCTTTCTCGTCAGTCGAGAATCGGAAGTGGCGAGTCGTTACGACGACGACGCCGGGTCCGTTTCTGCGGCTTATCTTCAGACTTTTCTACCTTTTTCGGTTCGTGATGACTCGGTTTCTTGCGAAACCTGCGAATCATCTCGACAGCCGACTTGAGGCAGGCCACGATTCCGCCCTTGACCGGAGGTCCGACGGTATCCAGATGCTCAACCGCTGCGGTGCATTCCGGGGTCACAAGACCGCCAGCTTCCACCATATCGGCGATAACATCCGCCTGAATTTCCTGAACCAAATCTTCCGAGATACCGTAGTGAGAATTCAGCATTTCCGATTCCTCCGTAGTGGTTTCCGTTGACTTGTCCGCAGCCGTCCGCAACCGTTGATTGTCCGCAATAATCAGGGTTGTTTGGGCATGCATTGCCTGCATCCGTTTCCACGTCCGAATCCATTGCACAGCACAAAGGACAGCCGTGGCACCGCTGAAGGCGATCAAGAGCGTAGTCGTAAACATTGCGATCTCCAATTGAAACCAGAAAGTTCTCCTCCGCTGCCAGTGTTATCGACTATTGTGCAACGGATGTTGACGTGCTGGGCGTTTATTCTCACAATAGGTTGGGCGGTCGGGAGCAATGTTAAGATGGGTAAGCTACTATCACTTTTGCCTAAGCTGTGCTAACTACCCAGTCTCCCAAGCCTGCCCATCGTACGCCCGCGCGAGATTACCTAACTTAACATACCGGATGTTATCGGACGTTCGGCATACCATATCTTGTGGTCGGGAGACCTATCACGCACAAGATGTGGTCAGTCCGAAGCCCGGAATTCGAACCGACCCCCCCCGGTCGCTCCCAGCAGGGACGTAGTTATCCCCCCTCCACGGAGACGCGAAAATGGGAACCAAGCTCTCTTGGATCTTCGTCTCTCTGGTGGGCTTGGTCTCTATACAGGCCTTTGCGGTTGCCGCGATAACGGCGGTGGTGGTATTGTCCGAGGGTAACGTCCTCGGTATCGTGATTGCCTTGGTACTTGTCAGTGCCACTCTAAGCACATCCATGTGGAGCTGGTGTCGCTTTTGCGAGACCCGTCTCAGGGAGGCGGAGTGGCGGAACTACACACGGGAGAAGAAGTGATGAAGCGGCTTGGAGCGTCTTTCTTTTTGACCCTCATTCTGTGTACCGCTCTGGGGGCGGCGGAGCCTCCCAAGGCGGTTGTCCCCCATCTCCAGAACATCTCTGTGACGATCAAGGCGGGACGCTCTGAGGGAAGCGGCGTCCTGTATGTGCGGGACAACCAGTGCTTCGTATGGACGGCTGCACACGTCGTGGACGGCCTCCGCAGTACCCGTAAGGTCGTCGACCCCAAGACGGGGACTCAGAAGACGATCGTGGAGTTCTCAGACGCCAAGGTCGTCAAGACGCTTATCGAGTCGGGGCGTACCGTGGGCCGCTTTGAGTTGGACGCTCAGGTGCTGAAATACTCGGATGCCACTCACGGAGAGGATCTGGCGATCCTGCGTGTCCGGGCCAAGAACCAGTTCAAGGAGGGGGCCACCTTCTACGACGGGGACAAGCCTCCCATTCTGGGAACCCGCCTCTACCACGTGGGCAGCCTGCTGGGGGAAGTAGGGAGCGGCTCATTGACGGACGGAATCGTGTCACAACATGGTCGCTTGATCGGCAAGACGATCTTTGACCAGACAAACGCCACTTCCTTCCCCGGCTCTTCTGGCGGGGGGATCTACCTTGCGGACAAGGGGGCCTACGTCGGCATGCTCGTCCGGGGTGCCGGGGAGGGGTTCTCCCTCTACGTCCCTGTCCGCAGGATGCGGAGGTGGGCCAGAGAGACCAAGGTGGAGTGGGCCATGAACCCGAAGGTGCCGCTGCCAGCCGAGAAGGAGATGGGCGGCATTCCCGTCGAGGACATCGGCAAGCGGGGCTGGAAGGTGGAAGCCAAGACGACCATCTACGGCCACGTCTTCGGGAAGACCAAGATTCTTCAGAGGAGGCCACGACTTGCCATCCCCGAGTGAGCTTATTGCCGAGCGACTAAAGGCCGAAGGCCGTTTCGACGACTTCAAGCAGAGGCGAGAGGAGCTTGTAGCCGAAGGGATGTCTAAGGGTGTGGCCTACGCTCAGGCAGTCTCGGAGTTCGGCGCGTCTGAGGCTCCGGGTTTGCCTGCTCCACCCACCCGTGAGAATCGGCGCGTCGAACTTCCGAGACCACCGGAAGCGGGGGTCTTTGAAGGCAAGAAGTCTACGCTCAGAGAAGACTACCAGTGGGTCTACGAGAACATCGCCGTAGGCAACGTCGAACCGGAAGAAGCCCCCTCGGCTGGCGCGTGGGGGCTTCTCCAGTTCGCCAAGAACGATCCCAAGGCCTTTTACGTCGAGTGGATGCGTATGGTCGGCAAGCAGGTCGACGAAAACGCTGAACTCAGGGGGTTTGTGCAGGATGCCGCCCGCTCCACTTCTGAAATCGCCGAGATGCTCAGATCTCTCCAAGCTCCCCCTGTACACGCAGGTGGACAAGACGATGGAGGGGAACCTGAGACAGCGGCAGATGTTGCTGGAGAAAGCTGGTCCTGACAGGGATGTCCAGAGAATGCTCTGGGATGCCTGCTCTCGGGACATTTTGTACTTCGTGAACCTGTTCTGCTGGACGTACGATCCCCGGAAGCCCAACCCGAAGATCCCGTTCATCACCTACGAGTTCCAAGACAACGCACTTCTCTGCCTGACCGAGTCCCTGCCCCACAGGAATGACGACGGCACGGACTTCAAGGGGCACGACATCCTCATCGAGAAGTCTCGCGACATGGGTGCGAGCTGGATGTGCCTCACCCTGTTCTTCTGGGGCTGGCTTTTCCGCCCCATGCAGTCCTACCTCATGGTTTCTCGGAAGGAATCACTGGTGGACGGGGCTGCCGACTCCCTGTTTGGCCACATAGACTTCCTCATCAAGGGTGTTCCGACGTGGATGCGGCCCCAGATGACCAGAAACAAGCTGAAACTCATCAATCTGGACAACGGTTCCAAGATCGAGGGCGAGTCCACCAACGACAACATCGGTCGTGGCGGTCGCCGGGGAGCCATGTTGATTGACGAGTTCGCTGCTTTCGACGGCGGGGGCTGGGATACGCTCTCCGCGACGGCGGATACGAGCAACTGCCGCATCTTCAACTCCACTCCGTGCGGTACGGGCAACGCTTTCTATGCCCAGAGGCAGAAGGGCACGCCGAGGCTGCGTCTTCATTGGCCCGATCACCCCGAGAAGGGGGAAGGCCTCTACCACGACAGCGAGGGAAGGCCCCGCAGTCCGTGGTATGATGCGGAAGTTGTCCGCCGGGCACACCCGGTTGAGATCGCCACCCAGTTGGACATTGACTACCAAGGTTCAGCCTACCCGTTCTTCCCTCCAGAGACCCTGCGAGAACTGAAAAGGGACTACTGCCGAGAGCCTTCTCACATCGGATCTCTCTATGTCCAACCCGGATGCGAACCCCACTTCGAGGAGAACGATGTGGGAGACCTTCGTGTCTGGTGTTCACTGGATGAAAAAGGAAATCCTCCTTCAGATCGTGATTATGTTGTGGGTTGTGACGTGTCTCAGGGTACTGGTGCCAGCGATTCCGCAATATCTGTGGGTGATCGGCTCAGTGGCGAAAAGGTGGCTGAGCTTTGCACTAACCAACTCTCCGCGAACAAGTTTGCAGAGCTTGCTGTCAGTATTTGCCGTATGTTTTCAGGCCCCGGCGGACGAGGTGCCTTCCTCATATGGGAAGCGACCGGACCCGGACGAACCTTCGGAAAGACCGTCGTAGACGACTGCCACTACTCAAACATATACTACATGACTGACGAGCGGACGGTGAGGAAAAAGC
>Ga0310344_10000926_pt1 | contig 22710 bp, 26 predicted proteins | sample HC15DNA20200_MG_FD_203801 | JGI IMG/M metagenome (GOLD analysis project Ga0310344, IMG submission 203801) | Marine microbial communities from station ALOHA, North Pacific Subtropical Gyre - HC15-DNA-20-200_MG | ecosystem: Environmental > Aquatic > Marine > Oceanic | place: Pacific Ocean: North...
CATCTATGCGATAATTCTGCTAACACAGCAAGCGGGGCTTGTAATTTTAATTTTTTTAACATTTTTTTAAAAATCCTTTATCAGCTAAATTTTGCAACATCTTAGTAATATCTTCAACAATCTTTTCAACTGGTGCTTTGTATTTTTTAGCTAAATCTTCTCCAATTAATTGGATACTAATTTTACCATCACATTTTTTCAATACTTCAGTAGCTATAGGGTCGGGATATAAAGCTCTTTCAGGAGCGAGTAAAACCCATTCTTTTCTTACTTCATTAAACTCAAATCTTACATGATCTGGAATTACGGGAATAGTTTTACTTTCTAATAACAATCTTTCTTTCATTTTAATTATTCTTTCGGTTTAAAAGCTCCTGGAGGAATAATTCCAGGATCATTATATGAAAAATGCAATGCGTCAAGCATGCTCCAAAGAACTTGTGTTTTAAAAGTTAAAGCATTACAAACATCTTCTTGTTCTTGTCTTGTTTTAGCATGTTTTAAAGCATAATCTAAAACATACTTTGCATCATCCGGAGCTTGTGTTAAACGTTTTTTAAAATAAGCCATAATATCATCATTTATAAAATCATAATTTTCAAGCATGCCTGATATTCTTTCTTTATGTATTCCAGGTGCAAAAAGTTCGGTCAAAGAGGACGTAATTGCTTCTAATAAAGACTTTTCTTTTACAAAATTAACATAAGCATCTACCGCAAATCTTGTAGTTGATAAAATTCCTTCTGTTGATTTAACATATTCACGATCAAGACCTAGACCGTCTGTTAGCTTATACCATCTTTCAATTCCTCCATTTTCAGCACTTTCCCCATCATGATCTATAATTCGTTTTCTCCATACCCTTCTAAGTTCAGGGTCTCTCATTCTAGACATAACGACTGAATCTTTTATTGGAATGCAACATTGATAATAATATCTATTTAATGCCCAGGCTTGAACCTGCCCTTTATTTAACTTTCCTCCATGTAAAAGTTTATGGAATGGGTGGAGGTTGTGATATCTAGTTTCTCCAATTTCCCTTAAACGTGCTTCAAATTCTTCTTTACTTAATAATTTGTTATAATCTATAGCTTCACTCATAAATTTACCTCCATTCCATCATAACTTACTTCCCAACCTTCTTCATTAATTTTTTTTCTCTCAGGAGAGTCCTCTAATAATGCTGGGTTTGTAGTATTTATATGGATAAAAAATTTCTTTTTTACATCTAAATTTTTAAACATTTGTATACTTCCTTTTTCACCTGTCATGCTCATATGTCCCATTCTTTGTCCTGTTTTTTTAACTCCTACCTTAGCTGTTAGCATTTCATCATCTGTCCAAAGTGTTCCATCAAAAAAAACCATAGGTGCTCCTCTTAATTTATTTTGCAAATCATCAGTTAATTCAGCGCATGCTGGTAAATAATAAAAAAATTTTTTTGTTTTAATATCAATTATTTTTAATCCAATAGTATCTTCTTCATTAGTTCCAAAATTTTTACCTTTTTTAGTATCTTCTAAAAAAAGTGCTATTTTTCCTGGAACTGGAAAAACTTCAACTTCAATTCCTATAGAACTTTTATTTCTATCTTTTAATAATATAGTTTTATTTAATTCAACTTCTCGTCTTTCTACAAATTCAGGATTTAAAACATTAAAAACGCTATTACTATTTAAAATATCTAAAACCTTTTTAGTACCATAAATTGATAAAGGGTGACTTTCTCTTAAATTAAGTAAACCTGCTATATGATCAATATCACCATTAGTTATAAAAGCTCCTAAGATAGGAGAATGTCGAATACCAATTTTTGGTTGCAAAGCCATATTATCATTAATTTGTTGTCTTAAATCAGGAGAAGCATTGAATAAAAACCAATTTTTTCCATCATCTACAGAAACAGCTATAGATGATTGTGTTCTTGGTTTTGCTTTTTTTGGGTTTTTTCTTGCCTGGGACGAATTAAAACAATTACAGTTCCATTGTGGAAAACCCCCACCAGCAGCCGATCCTAATACTAAAACTTTCATAGTTATCGTTACCAGTGAGGGTTTTACGTTTAATCGATTAAACGCTTGACTCAGTCAAAATTAGACTTCTGCGCAAGCGTAGCTGTTAATTTCTAGACCAACAGCAACTTCTGATACTTTAGGTGTATACCAAGTCATGTATATTCTCCCTGTATAAGTTAATAAAACCGTGTCTGAAATAATATTCCCGACACATGAGTATAATATAGTCATATATTTGGCAAAAATATGGCAAATACATAAAAAAAAAAAAATTTAATTAGTTGAATTTACTGAATAATTAGAAACTATATTCAAGTCCTGACATTATAGATCTTCCATTTCCAACTTTTAAACCCTCGGCTGAAATTGAAGCAATATATGTTGTATCAAAAATGTTAGTTAGACTTAAATATAAAGTTGGTTTGTTTGCTAAAGGCAAAATATAATTTCCTCTTGCGTTAATTAGCCAATGATCATCTACTTGACCAAACCTTCCTGCTTGACCAATTCCTTTTGAATTATCAATATCAGTAAAATATTCTCCTCTATATCTTGCTGTAGCACTTAAATCCCATTTATTAGGAGCTCCATATCCCAAAGTTACTAAACCCTTATGTCTTGGAACAAACGGAATATCATTTTCATAAACATCATCAACTATTGTTACTGTACCTGCGTCATCATCTGATCTCTCACCTAATTGATGAGTTTTTAGTTTTGGATACATAAAACTATAAGTTATATTAGCAAACCAATTACGAGAATTTTTTGAGTATTTTGATTGATCCCAATTTGCTGCAAATTCAATACCATCTGTAAAAGTTGTACCAATGTTTTTTAAAGTTGAGCCTGTTCCAGCTGTTCTTAATGATGATTTAACAGGTCTATTACGTTCTACTGTTCTAAAAGCAGTTGTTTCAAAAGTTACACCGTGTTTATCTTCAAAAGTACTATTAATTACTCCAAGTTCAAAATTAAAACTTTTTTGTGCTTTTAAATTTGATATTTGTCTATAACCAGCATCTCCAACAGCTGGAGGTGCCATACCCATGTGTACACCACCAAAAATTTGATTAGTGTTATTTTGTTCATAAGTAAAACCAAGTCCTGGAAGAAGAATATATTCATCTTTTTCATAAGATGTATAATTATTACAATCAGATACTCCTGTTTCACCACATCCATCTTTTCTTTCTCTATCATTATGAATCAAATAATAACTTTCATATCTTAAACCTGGGGTTAATATCAAATTATCTGATGCTTGGATATCATCTTCAATATAAAGTGCTAATGCATATACTTCAGCATCTTCACTCATTTTAGAAAATTCATCTTCGGTTATTTGTGTTCCTGTTTGTTTTTTATCAGCACCGGTAATTCTTGCTTTTCTTTCAATTTTCTCAAATTCAAATTTTGCTCCATATTTTAAATTGTTAGTTTTACCAAAAAGGGTTGTATCTTTATAAAATCTAGTTTCTATACCTCCTGTATGATATCTTCTAGGAGTATTTTTATAACCACATGTTCCAATAGTTGCTGCAGCCTCTTGAACCATTACTCCTTCAGCATCCTCATCACAACTAATATCTTCTCTAACAACTAATCCTGCGGATTCATTATCAGTTTGCGACCAGCGTTGTCTATAAACAAAATTATAATAAATATTTGTATCAATTTTTAAACTTTCATTTGCATAATAACTATGAGCAAGACTTGTTCTTACAACATCCATTTCAAAAGTATCATCAAATTTTCTTTCATTTCCCATATATGGATTTGCATTATATTGATATAAACCCAAACCTCCTTCAGCATATTCTGAATCTTCGTGACTATAATTTAAATTAACTGAAAGTTTTTGATTAGATGTTAAATCAACATCTCCATTAATAAAAAAATCATTAAAATCTATAATATCTCCTTCAACAGGACCTCTATTATCGTGCCTAGTAAACATTCCTTGCCATGTTCCAATTCTACCAAAATCTCTTCCGTATCTAATGTGATATTGTTGTCTTGGTCCAATATTTGACTCACCAAAAGATGTTATAAATTTTCCACCTCCTTGTTTTGGAGGTCTGTGATTTAAAAAATTTATTATTCCATGCATTGTTTGTGGCCCATGGGTCAATTGTCCTGAACCTTTTAAAACTTCTATGCCCGCTATTCTTTCATCTGGAGGTATATAATGTGTAGTTGGATCAGTGTATGGAGCAAAATTTAACGGATTATAATCTTCATAAACACTTATTTTTCTAGATCTTCTAGAATGCGCACCTCTAACTCCAAAGTTAGCTTTACGACTATCTCCATCATCTATTTCAGAAATAACTCCTGGTATTTCTTCAAGTGTCTCTCCAACTGTTAAACCTCTAGATCTGTCCATTGATTCTCTGCCAACATAGTTAGTTGAACCAGGTGTTAATCGTGTTCTATCTCCGATTGATGATTGAATTTCAATATCTGGTAAAATAATAGTTTCTTCATCTTGAGCAAAAGAAGTTGTGCTATATAAAATTAAAAATACAAATAAAACTACATATTTATACATAATGGTTAAATAATAAAAAATTTAATTAATACAAACCAATTTTTATATAATATAATTATTTATCATTCTTATGAATAATTTGTCAATTTTTAATATTTTCTAATATAATATTTGCATAAATGCCTAATCTTTTTTCATAAAATCTAGGTTGTTCGCATAGGCTATCAGAAAGTGCTCTTCTATCTTCAAATCTTCTTATATCCCAAAATTGCTCCTGTTCTAATTCTTCTATTTTATCTTTATTTGCTTCAAAATTTTTAGATAATTCTTTAATATTTTCTAGTTTCTTTGCTATTTTTTCTGATGTTAATCTTTGTCTTTTACCAAAACTTAACAATTTTTTATTTCTTTTTTTCCAAGTCTCATTAGTTCTATCAAATAAAGCATTAAATAATTTTGTAAGCTCTTCTGGCGATTTATTTTTAGTTATATATTTTTTTAGTTTAACAATTCCTTCACTTTCTTTAATTCTTCTATTCATTAATTCTTTAGATAAAGTATTTAATTCTTCATTTTCTGACCATTTAGCAGAATTTTCATCGAGCACTGGGCCTGTCCATATTGAACCCCAACTTAATTCTTCAATATAAACTTGAATACACGGCCAATCTGGATCTTTTTCTTTGCCTGGTGGGGCTGCATAAACTTTACTAAAAATAAAAAACAAAATTATTATTAACGTAATTATTCTTTTCATAATAAAACTAAACCTTTTTTTTTGTTATTAATCCTTTACTTGGGTCATATCCATAAATTGCTAAAATTAAAAATATTATTAAGAAAATAGATACAACTAAAAGTGATTTCTCATTTAACTGTCCATAAAGAGCAAACCTAATTAATTCTACTGCGTGTGTAAATGGGTTATAAGAACAAAAATAAAATAAAACCTCGCTTGATTCCCTTATTTTCCATAAAGGATACAACGCTGAAGATGCAAAAAACATTGGAAAAATTACAAAATTCATAACACCTGCAAAATTCTCAAGCTGTTTAATTGCAGAAGATAAAAACATTCCTAAAGCTCCTAGCATCATACCTGACATAAAAAGCGCTGGTATTAAAGCTAGGTAACCAAATATTGGTGGCTCTATATCCCAAAAAAGAGCTATAGCTAAAAATGCAAAAACTTGAAGTATGCTAACAGATACTCCTGCGACTAATTTAGAAATTAATAAAAAAGATCTTGGAAAAGGACTTACTAAAAGAGTTCGCATGCTCCCCATTTCCCTATCATAAACCATTGATAGAGAACTTTGCATTCCATTAAATAGTTGTATCATAGCAATCAAGCCCGCGGCTATATAAAGTTCATAAGGAACTAATGATACTGGATATGGCCAATTCTCAGGTTGTCCTAAAGGTCTGCTTACTCCTAAAAAAGAACGAAATCCAACAGCAAAAATAGCTAACCAGACAAGAGGTCTTACTAAAGCAGAAAAAAATCTTTCTCTTTGATAAAAAAATCTTAATGACTCTCTAAATACAATTCCTTTAAAACATAAATAATATTGAAAAATATTCATAATTATTTCTTTGTATAATAATCAAAAGCGTTTGAAATATTGTTAGTTTTCGTTTTTTTTAAAATATTTTTTACATCATCATTTGCTAAAACTTTTCCTTTATGCAAAACAACAAGCTTCCCTTTTTCATCAACTTCATCAATTAAATGTGTTGCCCAAAGTACAGCTAGTTTTTTTTCAACACATAAAGTTTTTACATGTTTAACTATAAGTTTCCTACTCTCTATATCTACACCTACAGTTGGCTCATCCAATAAAAGTAATTTTGGTTTATGCATAAGCGCTCTAACTATTTCAACTCTTCTCTTTTGGCCACCACTTAATTCACGTACTTTTTTTTTTAAAACACCCTCCATATTCTGTCTTTTTAATTCCGATAATGCATTTTCTAATGCTAAATTTTTTTTCATTCCATGAAGAGCTGCATGGTATTGTAAATTTTGTTCAACTGTTAAATCTAAATCTACTGTTGGTTGTTGAAACACAACACCTATATTTGCTAATGCTTTACTAGGTTTTTTTTTTATATCATGTGAAAAAATCTCAATAGCACCTGTTTGATTATCATATAATCTTGTAATTAAAGAAAAAAGAGTGGTCTTACCTGCTCCATTCAAACCAAGTAATATAGAATAATCTCCTTCTTTTAAAGAAAGATTTATATTATTTAAAACCTTTAAATCACCAAATTGATGATCCAATTTTGTTATACTTAAAGCTGAAGAACTCATGTTTATAATTTATAGAAAATCTTACTCTTTAATAGAAAAATTTATTCTCTAATGGCTACTCCCCAAGGATATCTACCTACTGGAATTGATTTAATTACCTTTCTTTTATCAATATCGATCACTGAAATATCATTACTTACTCCATTTGTTGTATAAAGTTTACTGCCATCTGTATTAATCATTAAATTCCAAACTCTTTGTCCAGTTAAGATATATTTTTCTACATCAAATGTCTTCATGTTTACAATTGCAATTCTATTTGCTGGTCCAAGTGCAACATAGGCCAGATTTCTTTTATCATCTAGCATCACTCCTACTGGTTGAATTGATTCTTTTGATAATCCTGGAATTTTAAATTCTATTTTTTTAATTATTTCAAGTTTTGATGAATCAATAATGCTAACAGTGCCTCCAATTTCAGATGAAACCCAAACAAATTTTCCATCCTTAGTATACTGCGCAACACGAGGTCGTGCATCAACTAAGACATTAGCTTTAATTTCTAAACTTTTAGTATCAATAAAATGAGCCATATTTGTAGTTTCTGAAGTATTAACCAAAGTTTTTCCATCTGGACTTAAACCCATTCCTTCTGGCTCAACTCCAACTGGAATTTCTTTAACAACTTTTTTATTAATATAATCAACTACTGTCACCATATTGTCATCTTCATTTGCAACATAAATAAATTTTCCTTCATCATCCATTACCATTAATTCTGGATCTGGCCCAGATGGTAAATAATGTTCAACTTCTAAGCTATCAACATCTACAACTGTTATTCTATTATCATCACTCGTACAAATTATTATTTTTTTTTTATCTTTACTAAGAATTATACCTCTAGGCCTATGACCAACATTAACAGTTTTAATTACTTCTAAAGATTCTCCATCAATCACAGTTATATTATGATCTTTTTCGTTTGATACATATATAGTTTCAGTAAATACAGCTTTATTCATCAAAACTAAAAAGGTAATTAATAAAAGTTTTTTTAACATTTTTATAAATTCATAAATAAAATATATTTTTTTAAAATTAATTCAACTTACACTTACTATCTGGTTCATCAATTCCTAATGTATCTAATTCTGTTCTAGGATGAACAAAACCTGGTTGAGGAGAAACAGATACTAAAGCCCTAGGAGTTACTAATAAAATAGGTTGTCGAAGTTGCCCATTCCAATTTCTGTAACTAAGTGGTTTTCCTTTATAGGCCGCTAAATTAAATTCTTTATCCATAATCTTTTCTAAAAGTATTTTAACATCTAATGATTTAGTTCTTATAATTGCCTCTCCAAGTGTTCTGATTCCTACCCAAGAATTAAAATCTATATTTGTCATTAGCCTCTTATATTCCTTTAAAAACCTACTTTGCATTTGATTTCCACCCCATTGTTCATGAGTAAAATGCCATGATGTTGGTTTTAAAACTTCTCCGCCAACAACAATAGTTGGTTTCCAAGTTCTATACGGAATATAATCTCCAAAACTGTTTCCAGAATCTCCAAAAGTATTTCCTTCATCTGCTAAAACTAAAACTTGATATTTCTCACCTTGAGTAAATTTTAAAATTTCTAAATCAGCTGTTCTTCTAAAATCATGAGTCATATCCCATATTTTTTCATTAGTTATTTTTAAACCAAATCTATCTGATGAAAGTTTAATTGAATCAGCGAATTGTTTATCTCTTTCATTTACTCCAGATATTAATAATAATTTAGTCCAATTCTTTTTCTTCAAAAACTGAATCAAAGCATCTGATACCATTTTGTAACTTGGGGCTGTATGTAAAATATTTTTATTACAATTTTGATTTCTTAAATTGTTATCTTTTAAAGATGCATTAATTACAATTGAACCTTCAATTAAATCAGAAGACTGTATTTCTGCAAAATCATCTTTTGAAACATTTAAAATAAAGAATTTATATTTTTCTTTTCTAAATTCTTCAAAAACCTGCTTTGCAGATTCTTTTTTTGTTATTTTTTTTTCTATTAACTCAAAATTTTGATTAGTAAATTTACCTGTCGTATTATTATCTTTGATACCCATTTTACTTCCTAAAATTCCATTATCTATTACTTCAGGATTAATAGAATATATCGTAGGTTCTCTTTCAATAACTCTATTTAAATGAACTATTTGAATTTGTTGAATATCAGCAGATATTAGTTTTTGAGTAAAACTAATAAGAATTAAAAAAATATATAAAAAAATTTTCATTTATCATAATTTAATTTAAATGATACATAAAAACCATTTTATTTTATTATAACATATTATTTATTTACTGAATATGTACCAGTTGAATTAATTTAAAAAAAAATTAATATCCTTATATATGAAACCTTTATTAAGATGGTGGCTTTTTATAAGTCTAACACTAGTTCTAACTTTTGCTTTCTATTATTTTGGTCTTTTTGCAGATGTTTGGGATAAAGACAGAACAAAATTATCTTTTTTAATAATGGTCTTATTTTTTTTAACTTCAATTCATTGCGGGAAAGAAACTATAAAAATTTCTAAAGCATTAGAGGGTGATGTGTCTGAAAATGAAATTAAAAATACTGATTGGCGAGGTAACCAAGAAATTGGTTGGTTTATATCTGACTTTGTTTTAACTATAGGAATGGTTGGAACTGTATCAGGATTTTTATTAATGTTAGCTGGTGCTTTTGCAGGCGTTGATCTTACTGATGAAGAAGCAATGAAAGGCGTTTTAGAAAAAATGTCTAAAGGAATGTCTACCGCTTTATATACAACTTTATTTGGCCTTATTTGTGGTGGATTACTAAAAATACAATACTTTAGTCTTAGTAGAGCAACAGATAATTTAATTGGGCCTATAGATAAGAAATCTTAAAAATAAAAAATGCAACGTAGGTATCATACAAATCTTCCATTTCTTGACTTATTATTTAATGTTTTAATTGGTTTTGTTTTTTTATTTATTGTCTCATTTTTATTAATTAATCCAGTTGCTAAAAAAGCTGACATAATAGTTAAAGCAGAGTTTTTAATTACTGTTTTTTGGCCTGATAATTTAGAAGATGATGTTGATATTTATGTAGAAGATCCAGCTGGTAATTTAGTTTGGTTTAAATCTCGTGAACCTGGTTTAATGCACTTAGACAGAGATGATTTAGGAAAAAGAAATGATGAGGTAACTACTGCAGCAGGAACTATATTATTTCCTGAAAATAGAGAAATAGTTACTTTACGTGGAATAGTTCCAGGAGAATACGTTGTTAATGTTCATTGCTATTTTAAAGTAGGTAGTGAGCCAGTACCGGTAACTATTCAAATAGATAAAATAAATCCTTATTCAGTTGTTATAAGAGAAACTGTTAATTTAGTTAATAAAGGTGAGGAAGTTACAGTTACAAGATTTAGTGTTAATGGAAAAGGGGAAGTAACAAATGTAAATAAACTTCCAAAAAAATTGGTGCAAGAATGGCAGAAGGGATAATAGGTTTATCAGCAAGTTTTTTAGTTATAGTAGCCCTTATACTCTGGTTAATTATACTCTCTAAAGGAAAATTCTGGATTCTAAAAAGTATTGTCATAACTTTAGCCACTTTATTTTCTATAATAGTACTTATTTCTTTAAAAGATTTTATTGGTTGGCCTAGTAAATCTTCAATTCCTAAAGAATTTCAACTACATTGGGCAATAATAGATGAACCAAATAAAATTAGAAATACTGAAGGAGCTATATATATGTGGGTTACTGCATTAGATAAAGAGAATGAAACAAAAGGGTTGCCGAGAGCTTATAAAATTGACTACACAAGGAAAAATCATGAAGAAATTGTTAAAGGATTAATTAGCTTAGGAGATGGAATCCAACAAAAAGGAGAAAGAGTAAAAGCAAAAGAAGATATAGATATTGAAGAAGACTTAAGCAATCTTCAAGAAATTGTAATTTATGAATTACCTAAACCGCTATTACCTGACAAAAACGATTCAAGAACAGAGCAAGGAGGAGCGTCTTCTAATAATTTTAATGCTCTAGAAATTGACCCGGAAACAGGCAGACCTATTCTTGAAAAAAAGGAAGAATAATTTAGAAGCTACACAAAAAAGAACTTTTTCTTTTATTTAAACTTAAAATTATAGACATTGCAGTCAATTTAGAAGTTTTAGGATTAATACTAGGATTATTCTCTAAAACAACTTTTAAATTCCCAAAGCTTCCATCAGCGTGTATTTCAGCTATATTTTTTTTTACTTTAGGATCAGCTATTATAATTACTTTAGTTTTATCAAATCCAATGCCAACAATAGATAAAGTAGCTGCAATATTAGAATTTTTAGGAAAATTTTTACAAACTTTTCTAGCTGTTGATTGAAGTAATATTTTTTCTTTTTTAATTTTTTTTGATTCTAAATCTGACAATAAAGCTTTCGGAGGTTTTCTTTGAATTAACTTAACACTTGTTAATTCATTAGTAATTGACGCCGATGCAATAGCATCTAAACCTGCTATTGCTCCTGTAGGGACAGATATTTTGTTTTTTATACTTTTTGACAACATTAAGATCTTTTTATAAAAACTTTTATCAGCAAACGAACATACGGATAAGCAAACAAAGTCAATTTTATTTTTCAAAATTTTTTCTGCATACTCTTTACAAGCATCTACGCTTGCAACTTCTATAATAATATTTGGTTTTTTTTTCAGTAAATCTTGAAATGAACTACATTTAATTTTTTTAGAAATACTTTTTAAGTTTATATCTTCTGAAAAAACACCTACAATCTCATACCCTGGAATAATCTTTTGAGAAATTTTTTTATAAATTTCTTGTCCTATTGCTCCAAAACCAATGATACCAATTCTTTCTTTTTTCATATTTTATTCACAAAAATTTAATTTAGAACTATTCTAAATTGAATTGACATTACTATGAACATTTTTATATTCTAAGTATAACATTGTATAAATATAAATTATGTCAATCGATGTAGAAACAAAAAAAACAGTTAAATCTATAACTGAAAAGTATAAATATGGTTTTACTACAAAAATAAACTCTGATAAAGCACCAAAAGGTCTTAACGAGGATATAGTAAAATTAATATCTTCCAAAAAAAAAGAGCCAAAATGGCTTCTAGAATGGAGATTAAAAGCTTTTAGAACTTGGTTAAAAATGAAAGAACCAAATTGGAGTATGGTTAAATTTCCTAAAATAAATTACCAAGATTCTTATTACTATTCAGCTCCCAAACCAAAAAAAAAACTAAAAAATTTAAATGAAGTTGACCCTGCAATTTTAAGCACTTATGAGAAACTTGGCATACCTTTAGAAGAACAAAAAAGATTAGCTGGGGTTGCCGTAGATTATGTTTTCGATAGCACGTCAGTTGCAACTACTTTTAAAGATAAATTAGCAGAATTAGGAATAATTTTTTGTTCTTTTTCTGATGCAGTAAAATCTCATCCTGAATTAATTAAAAAATATTTAGGAACTGTAATCCCATATACTGATAATTATTTTGCAACATTAAATTCAGCGGTTTTTAGTGACGGATCATTTGTTTATATACCCCCTGGTGTAAAATGCCCAATGGAATTATCAACATATTTTAGAATTAATGCTGAAAATACTGGCCAGTTTGAAAGAACACTTATTATTGCAGATAAAGATAGTTATGTAAGTTATTTAGAAGGCTGCACTGCTCCAATGAGAGATGAAAATCAATTGCATGCTGCCTGCGTTGAACTAATTACTCTAGAAAATGCTGAAATAAAATATTCAACTGTACAAAATTGGTATCCTGGAGATGAAAAAGGAAAAGGAGGGGTTTATAATTTTGTTACCAAAAGAGGTGCTTGTCGTGGAAATAATTCTAAAATATCCTGGACACAAGTAGAAACAGGATCAGCCATAACTTGGAAATATCCTAGTTGTATACTTCAAGGTGATAATTCTGTTGGTGAGTTTTATTCTGTAGCTATTACAAATAATTTTCAACAAGCTGATACTGGTACAAAAATGATTCATCTTGGAAAAAATACAAAAAGTACAATAATTTCTAAAGGTATATCAGCTGGTAAAGGACAAAACACCTATAGAGGTCTTGTTCGTATGGGGCCTAAAGCAACTAATGGAAGAAACTTCACTCAATGCGACTCTCTTTTAATAGGAGATAAATGTGGAGCTCATACTGTTCCATATATAGAAGTAAAAAATCAATCTGCAAAAGTTGAGCATGAAGCAACTACTTCAAAAATAAGTGATGATCAAATGTTTTATTGTAGACAAAGAGGTCTTGATCAAGAAAATGCTGTTTCATTAATTGTAAATGGTTTTTGTAAAGAAGTTCTTAAAGAACTTCCAATGGAGTTTGCTGTAGAAGCTCAAAAACTCCTTGGAATAAGTCTTGAAGGAAGTGTAGGTTAATTTCCTTATGCTTACAATAAAAGATCTTCACGTTAATGTTGAAGATAAAAAAATTCTCCAAGGTCTAAATCTAGAAATATTACCAGGTGAAGTTCATGCGATTATGGGTCCAAATGGTTCTGGTAAAAGTACATTAGCAAATATTTTATCTGGCAAAGAAGGTTATGAAATAAAAAAAGGCAAAATAAACTTTATTAATAAAAATTTATTTGATTTAGAGCCTGAACAACGTGCTGGGGAAGGTTTATTTCTTGCATTTCAATATCCAGTTGAAATACCTGGTGTTTCAGGAATAAATTTTCTAAGAACTACTTTAAATTCTGTAAGAAAATACAAAAAACAAAAAGAACTGGATGGTGTGAATTTTTTAAAAATTTTAAAAGAAAAAGCAAAATCAATAAAAATGGATGAAAATTTAATTAAAAGATCAGTCAATACTGGTTTCTCAGGTGGAGAAAAAAAAAGAAGCGAAATTCTTCAAATGAGTTTATTAGAACCGAAACTTGCAATACTGGATGAAACTGACTCTGGATTAGATATAGACGCTCTTAAAATAGTAGCTAACGGAGTAAATAATTTAAAAAATAGTAATCGTTCATTTTTAATAATAACCCATTACCAAAGATTATTAAATTATATTGTCCCTGATAAGGTTCATGTTTTATCTAAAGGTAAAATAGTTAAAAGTGGGAATAAAAATCTAGCTTTGGAATTAGAAAAAAAAGGATATGAAGGAATTATATAATTATGGAGAAATTGAAAAATTTTGAAATTCCTAATAAAAAAATAGAAGCTTGGAAATTTACTGACTTAAAAAAAGTTTTTGAAAAAAACTCTTTTGAACCTGTTAAAAAAATTAAAACAAAAAAATCTCCAGATATAAGCTCTGCTATATCAAAAAATATTTTTTTTAACCCGAAAACTAATTTTATAATTTTTAAAAATGGTTATGTCGAAAAAATGAATATTGAATCAAGTGGATTAGAAATAAAATTCTTAAATAAAAATAATAAAAATAAAACATTTAACCAAAAGAATTTTAATAGAAATGATAGTTTACTTGATATTAATAAAACTTTTTCAAATGATAACTTAATAATTAATGTAAAAAAAAATATTAAATTAAGTAAATCAATATCAATTTTTTACTATAATTCAGAAAAAAAAAAATATCTTATAAACAACAGAATTCATATAACGCTTGAAGAAAACGCTCACGCAGAAATTAATGAAGTTTTTTTTTCAAATAAAGAAGCTGTGTATTGGAATAATATACATAATTATATTTGTTTAAAAAAAAATTCAAATTTAGATCATTATAAAATTCAATTAGAAAATATTAAATCTGTTCATTCATCTTCGACTAATGTGGATTGTGAAAATTCTTCTTTGTATAATAATTTTATTTTTTCTGTTGGTGGAAACTTATCACGAATTGAAGTAACTAGTTCTATAAATTCTTCTGATATCAACTTTAATATAAAAGGATTATATTTGGCAAAAACTAGCCAGCACCATGATATTACAACATTGATGCAACATAAACATCCTGAAAGTAAAAGTAATCAACATATAAAAGGAATTTTACAAAAAGATTCATCTGGAGTTTTTCAAGGTAAAGTAATTGTAGAACAAGATGCTCAAAAAACAGACGCTTTCCAATTTAACCAGAATTTGCTGTTATCTGAAACAGCAGAAGTAAATGCAAAACCAGAGCTAGAAATATATGCTGATGATGTAAAATGTAGTCATGGAGCAACCACAGGAGAATTAGATGAAGAAATGTTATTTTATTTAAGATCTAGAGGTTTAAAAAAAGAAGATGCAAAAAAACTTCTTATTGAAGGTTTTATTAATGAATTATTTGATGATTTAAAAAATAAAGAATTAAAACAAAAATTATTACTTACTTCAAAAAAAATAATTTATTAAATACTAAATGCTAAATATTGACAAAATAAGAAAAGATTTCCCAATCTTAAAAACTAAATCAAACAATAATCCTCTAATCTTTTTTGATAATGGAGCAAGTTCACAAAAACCTCAAATCGTATTAGATAAAATAAGTGAAATTTATAAAACTAAATATGCAAATATTCATAGAGGTATATATAATTTAAGCCAACAAGCTACAGAGGCTTACGAAGAATCAAGAAAAAAAATTCAAAAATTTATAAATGCTAAGAGTGAGAAAGAAATTATATTTGTCCGTGGTGCAACAGAAGGAATTAATTTAGTTGCTCAATCATATGGATTAAAAAATTTTAAGAAAGGAGATGAAATTATATTAACAGTACTTGAGCATCACTCAAATATAGTTCCATGGCAACTCCTAAGAGATAAATTAAAAATAAAAATAAATGTCACTCCTATAGATAAAGATGGGAATATTGATTTAATAAAATTTAAAAAATTATTTACAAAAAAAACTAAACTAGTATCAGTTTTACATGTTTCAAATGCTTTAGGAACTATATTGCCAATAAAGGAAATTATAGATATTTCACATAAAAATAAAGTTCCTGTTCTGGTAGATGGATGTCAATCTGTTCCACATATGAAAGTAAATGTAGATAAATTAGATGCAGATTTTTACTGTTTTTCAGGACATAAAATTTATGGGCCAACAGGTATAGGTGTTTTATATTGTAAAAATAAATATTTAGAAAAAATGGATCCTTATCAAGGAGGAGGAGAAATGATCTCTACTGTAACTTTTAATAAAACAACTTATCAAGATGCTCCTCATAAATATGAAGCTGGGACACCAAATATTGTTGGCTCTATAGCTTTAGGTTCTGCAATTGATTATGTAACAAAAATTAATATTGATAAAATTTGTAAACATGAGGAAAATTTACTCCATTACGCAACAGAAAAAATAAGTTCTATCAATGAAGTAAAAATAATTGGAACATCAAAAAAAAAGGCAGGAATATTATCTTTTATTGTAAAAAATACTCATCCAAATGACATTGGCGTAATTTTAGACAATCAAGGAATAGCAGTTAGAACAGGTCATCATTGCTGCCAGCCGTTAATGAATTTTTTTAAAATACCTGCGACAATAAGAGCATCATTTGCGGTTTATAATACAAAAGAAGAAATAAATTCATTTTACGAAGCTTTAAAAAATGCAATTAAGCTTTTAAGATAATTTTTTTATATTATATTAATAATACTATGGCAAATACTATTAAAGATAATGTAATAAAAAATCTTCATACAGTTTATGATCCAGAAATACCTGTAGATATTTATGAACTTGGTTTAATTTATGATCTTAAGGTAAATTCTGAAGGATTAGTTAATATTACTATGACATTAACTTCCCCTAACTGTCCAGTAGCAGAAATTTTGCCAGAACAAGTAAAAAAAGCAGCTAAAAAAACAAAAGGAGTAAAAGATGTGGACTTAAAACTAGTTTTTGAACCACCTTGGAATCCAGATATGATGTCTGAAGCTGCAAAAGTTGAATTAAATATGAGTTAATAATGAATGAAGTAAAAGAAATAGTAACACTAACCAATGCAGCAAAAAAAAGAGTTAAAGAAATAATTGCTAAAGCAGAAAAAGAATATGTTGGCATAAGAATAGGAATAGACAATACAGGATGTTCTGGACATTCTTATAAAATAGATTACGCTGAAAATAAACTCGATGGAGATGAAGAAATATCTATAGATAATATAAAAATTTTTGTTGATGCTTCAGCAACAATGTATATTCTAGGATCGAAAATAGATTATATTGATAACGGTATTGAATCTGGTTTTATTTTTAAAAACCCTAATGAAAAAGGACGATGTGGTTGCGGTGAATCTTTTAGTGTGTAATATTTTATTTGTGTTGGGATTAAATAATTGTACGAAGAAATAACTGATAAAATTAAAATTACTGTTAAGCCTGAGTTTCTAGATGAACATTCAGACCCTGAAGAAAAAAGGTTTATATGGGCGTATCATGTTAAAATTGAGAATTTTGGTAGTGATACTGTTAAATTAATGAGTAGATCTTGGAGAATATCAGATTCAATGGGAAGAGTTCAAGAAGTTAACGGGTCGGGGGTTGTTGGAGAAAACCCTATATTAAAACCTGGAAGTTCTTTTGAATATACATCTGGAACACCTTTAAATACTCCTTCAGGATTTATGATGGGGACATATAAAATGAAAAGAAATAATGGTGTAACTTTTCAAGCACACATTCCTGCTTTTTCTTTGGACAGCCCGCATGAAAAAGGTTTACAAAATTAAAAAAAAAAATATTTTTATAAGATGAGCAAAATAGAAAAAATTAGTAATTTAAAGAAAATTAAGTCTATAAAAATCTCTGAAGCAGAAGCAATGGACGCTGTAAAAACTTTAATTAGATGGGCAGGAGATGACCCACAACGTGAGGGCCTACAAGAAACACCCAAAAGAGTTGTTAAATCTTATAAAGATTTTTTTTCTGGATACCAACAAGAGCCTAGGGAAATATTATCTAAAAAATTTAAAGAAGTAGATGGATATGATGAAATTATTGTACTAAAAGATATTAGACTAGAATCCCATTGTGAGCATCATATGGTACCTTTTATTGGGACAGCTCATGTAGGTTATCTCCCAAAAAAAAAAGTTGTGGGCCTAAGTAAATTAGCTAGGTTAGTTGAAGCATTTGCTAAACGCTTACAAATTCAAGAAAAACTTACTGCACAAATTGCAAACGCTATAGATGAAGTTTTACAGCCTAAAGGCGTAGGAGTTATAATAGAAGCATCACATCTTTGTGTTGCTACAAGAGGAATTCACAAACCTGAATCTAGAATGGTAACGAGTAGAATGCTTGGAACTTTTAGAGATGATCAAGCTACAAGGAAGGAATTTCTTGAATTGGTAGGATTTAATAAATCTAAATTTTAATTTTTTTTTTTACAAAAAAAATAATCTATGATTTTTCAACCTGTATTATATGTCATAGGATATTTGCTATCAGCATTATCAATAGTTCTTTGCATTCCGGCAATTGTTGATGCTTATTATGGAGATAACCAATGGCAATCTTTTACATTTGCTTCATTAATAAGCCTTTTTGTTGGAATTCTATTAATACTAGGAAATAAATCTGATAATTTTAATATTTCTTTAAAGCAAGCATTTCTTATTACAACTACTAGTTGGATATCTATAGCTATTTTTGGTTCACTGCCATTTATTTTCTCTGATTTAGGATTATCTTTTACTGATGCTTTTTTTGAATCTATGTCTGGTATAACAACAACAGGTTCAACAATATTATCAGGATTAGATAATTTACCTCATGGAATATTAATATGGCGCGCCCTTCTTCAATGGATTGGCGGAATTGGAATAATTGTTATCGCTATAGCTTTTTTACCAATATTAAAAGTTGGAGGAATGCAATTATTTCATACTGAATCTTCTGAATCATCTGAAAAAGTACTACCTAGAGCTGCTCAAATTGCAAGTATTATTGGAATTATATACCTTTTTTTAACTATTCTATGCTCTGGTCTTTTATATTTTTTTGGCATGCCAGTATTTGATTCAATTGCACATTCAATGACAACTCTTGCAACAGGTGGATTCTCAACTTCAGATATGTCAATAGGAAAATATGACAATGTAAATATAGAATTGATAATAAGTTTATTTATGATTCTTGGGTCATTACCTTTTGTTTTATACTTACAAACTCTTCGTGGTAATTTTTTTGTAATATTTAAAGATAGCCAGGTCCAATTCTTTTTATTTTTAATTGTTACATCTATTTTAATTGTAACTTTTTGGAAATATCAAGATGCTTCTAATTTTTTTGATAATTTTAGATCTTCATTCTTTAATACAATATCAATTTTTACAGGAACTGGATACACAACTCAAAATTTCAATAATTGGGGATCTTTTATAATTGTTCTTTTTTTATTCTTAATGCTTGTTGGAGGTTGCGCTGGTTCAACTACTTGCGGAATAAAAATTTTTAGACTTCAAATATTATATCAGTCGGCAAAAATTCAATTATTTAAATTAATGAACCCTCATGGTGTATCTATTGCAAAATATAATAAAAAACCAGTTTCAAATGAAATTATATCTTCCGTTATGGGTTACTTTTTTATGTTTATAATTTCTTACATTATAATAACTTTAATTCTATCTTTTCTTGGAAATGATTTTTTAACTTCTTTGTCTGGAGCTGCTACATCTCTAGCTAATGTTGGGCCAGGATTAGGAAATGTTATAGGACCTACTAAAACATTTGCAGATTTATCTGAAATCACAAAATGGGTATTAATCGCTGGAATGTTGATAGGAAGATTAGAATTATTAGCAGTAATTATTATTTTAACACCGTCGTTTTGGAAGAATTAATTATATTTATTTGTTAAAAAATCTCTAAATTCTTTATCCATTCCATTTCTCAAATTTAATTTTAATCTAATAATCATATTATTCATTAATTCGTCAATTGCTTTAGACCTATCATTAATTGAAAATCCGCCTAAAAAAGTTTTATCACCTTTTACGATAGATAAAACTTCTCCTTTAGCGTTATTATTTTTATTTTCTGCTATAAGCTTAACTTTAATATTAATTTTATAAGCTATTCCATCTTTAGGTAAAAAACTAAATTTCTTTTTATGCTTTTCTACATAATTATCAATTATACTTTCGTCTAATATTTGTACAGTCAACGTGCCTGAACTTCCTTTTAAAACTATGTTTTTGTTAAACCAATTATTTATTTCTAAATCTAAATTTGTTTTAGTTAATAATTGGGTACTCGTTTGATAATCTTTATAATTAATTTTATTTTCAAATTTTATTTTTGATAAATCTAAATAAATTTTATTTTCCGCAAAACCTAAATTTGATTTAAAAAAAACAAAAAATAAAATAAAAATATAAAATAACTTTTTATTTAAAAAGTAATTTTTCATTTTAGAATTATTTTAAACACCAATTTAAAATAGCTTTTTGTGTATGCAATCTATTTTCTGCTTCATCCCAAATTACCGATTTAGGATGCTCTAAAATATCTTTACCTATCTCTTCTCCTCTATGTGCAGGAAGACAGTGCATAAATATAGATTTTTTTTTTGCAATTGATAATAATTTGTTAGTAACTTGAAAAGGTTGAAGTAATTTTCTTTTTTTTTCTGAAACTTTTTGCCCCATTGAAAACCATGTATCAGTCATTATACAATCTGAATTATTACATGCTTTTTCAGCTGAATCAAAAATTTTAATATTTTTTAGTTTTGTAATATTTTTCATTTCAACTTTATCTATTAAATCTTTCGGGCATGCTAAATTTAAAGTAAAATCAAAAATATTAGATGCTTGTACCCAACTTCTGCATACATTATTAAAATCTCCACACCAAGTAACAGTTTTGCCATCAATTATACCTATATTTTCTTCAAAAGTCATAATATCAGCAATTAATTGGCAAGGATGCGTCTGATCGTTAAGGCCGTTAATTACAGGAACATCAGAATATTTTGCTAGCTCATACAATTTTTTTGCAGAAGAAGTTCTGTAAACAATTATGTCAATATATCTAGATAATACTTTAGCAGTATCGGAAATTGTTTCACCTCTCCCTAAATGTGTTCTTTCATGTTCAAGTATTGTTACATTTCCTCCTAATTGATACATTGCTATTTCAAAAGAAACCCTAGTTCTGGTTGAAGGTTTCTCAAAAATTAAACCCAATGTTTTACTTTTGTGTGTGTCTTGACCAGAAGTAATTCCTTGTTTATAAGATTTGGATAAGTCTATAATGCCTCTTAAATCTTCGGCAGTCATTTTATCTAAATCTAAAAAATGCTTAATTTTTTTTTTAATTTTTTTTACCATTTATATCTAAACAAGTTTTTTTTATTATATTTATAGCTATTTTAAGTTCTTTAATACTAACATTTAATGGTGGCAAAATTCTAATTACATTTTCGCTTGCTCCAATAATAAGAAGCCCATTTTTTCTTAATTTTTCTATAAATATTAAATTATTAATTTTGCTTTTTATTCCTAATAAAAAACCTTGTCCTCTAATTTCTTCAATTAAATTACCATATAAATTTTTTATTTTTTCTAATTCATTAATAAAAAAAACTGATTTTTTATTTAAATCTTTTAAAAATTTTTTATTTGAAATAATCTCAATAACTTTATTTGCAACTGAACAAGCTAAAGGATTACCACCAAAAGTAGAGCCGTGACTTCCAAAACCCATACCTTTAGAAACTTTATTAGAAACTAAACAAGCACCAATTGGAAATCCTCCTCCAATTCCTTTTGCAGTTGTTAATATATCAGGTTTAATTTTAGACCATTGATAAGAAAAGAATTTTCCACTTCTTCCTATGCCACATTGCACTTCATCAAAAATTAATAAAATATTTTTTTTATTACATAATTTTCTTAAACCTTCTAAACACTGGCTAGGAATTACCTTTATTCCACCCTCACCTAAAATTGGCTCTAACATAATAGCTGCTGTTTGATTATCTATTGATTTTTCAATTGCTTTATGATCTCCAAATTCAACATTGGTAAAACCTTTTAATACTGGCTCAAAACCATCAATTAATTTTTTTTGACCTGATGCTGAAATGGCAGCTAATGTTCTTCCATGAAAACTTCCTTTAATTGTAATAATTTTAAATTTATTCTTTTTTTTTTTTATTTGAAAATACGCTCTTGCTATTTTTATAGCTGCTTCAACCGACTCTGCTCCTGAATTACAAAAAAAAACTTTATCAGCAAAAGTAAGTTTTGTTAATTTTTTAGCTAATTCTTCTTGTTCTGAAATTTGGAACGCATTAGAAATATGCCACATTTTTTTAGATTGTTTATTTAGTGCTTTTATTAATTCAGGATTACAATGTCCAAGCGAATTTACCGCAATTCCACTAGCGAAATCTAAATATTTTTTACCATTTTTAGTAATTAAATATGAACCTCTTCCTTTAACAAAAGATAATTTGGATCTATTATAAGTAGATAAAATTGATGATTGCATTGTATTTTATTTTTTATGTTCTTAATTTATACCCAGTTTGAAACATTTTATAAACTGAGAAGAATAATATGGTATTTAAAATAATACATACAATGATTCCGTTAATTACAGGTTCATCTGAATAGCCTATGAAACCTGCTCTAAAACCATCAATAAAATAAAATATTGGGTTATATTTAGCTAAAAATTCTAAAACAATAGGTAATTTTTCAACAGAATAAAAAGAACCAGATAAGAAAGTTAATGGAGTAATAATAAATGCAGTCAAACCAGCCATATGATCAAATTTCTCACTCCATATTCCTCCCATTATGCCTAAAAGACTAAGTGCTAAAGAACCAGAGAAAGAAAAGAAAATTATATAAAAAAAATTTACAAATTGCATATCTACAAAAAAATATAAAGCAATTGTGCTTGCTAACCCCACTATCATTCCTCTTG
>Ga0310344_10000927_pt1 | contig 22687 bp, 23 predicted proteins | sample HC15DNA20200_MG_FD_203801 | JGI IMG/M metagenome (GOLD analysis project Ga0310344, IMG submission 203801) | Marine microbial communities from station ALOHA, North Pacific Subtropical Gyre - HC15-DNA-20-200_MG | ecosystem: Environmental > Aquatic > Marine > Oceanic | place: Pacific Ocean: North...
GACCAGGACACAATGTTACATGGACCATAGTCAAAGGTACTGCATTTCTAGACTGTGCAAATGATTCTCGATCTCCAATGTCAGTGGGAAACACATTAGTGTCTGCTCCCAGTCTTGAACAAAAAGCGCTGAGAAACTCAAAACAGCATTCCCTTGAAATAATAGAGATTAAAACAATTGATGATTGAATGCATGAAGCAGTTGTCAATTGAAATAGATTTTCTTACAAGGGCTTTTTACGTCTAAAGCTTAGGCCTAACCAAGTGCCATTCTGTAGCCTGCTCGTAGGCATATGCTATTCGTAGAATTGTACCTTCCCCCAACGCTGGACCCATTATTTGCAACCCTATTGGCAATCCATTTGAGAACCCCCCTGGAACGGATATCCCAGGGATGCCTGCAATGTTCGCAGGCATAGTCAAAATATCACTGGAATACATTTGTACCGGATTAGATAGTCTTTCCCCTATGCTGAAAGCCACAGTTGGTGACGTCGGCATCACAAGAGCATTATAATCCTTAAAAATCGAATTAAACTCTTCCCTTATAATTGTACGCACCTTTTGAGCTTTAAGATAATAAGCATCGTAATATCCTGCTGACAACGCGTAGGTGCCCAACATAATTCTACGTTTTACTTCGTCGCCAAAACCCATCTGTCTAGTTTTTTCTAACGCCTCCCACATCGTGTCAGAATCGAGAGATGACAGCCCATATTTAACACCATCATACCTTGCCAAATTAGCCGATGCCTCTGACGGAGCAATAATGTAGTACACAGCCAAAGAAAATGCCGTACTTGGCAATGATACCTCTTCTACCTCCGCTCCCAACTCCCGCAGTACTTTTATGGACTCCATAGTTGCTTCCTGAACCCCAATCTCCATCTCGGATACAAAATATTCCTTTGGAACACCGATTTTGAGTCCACTCAAATTAGTATGTAAGCACTTAGAATAATCTGGAACCTCGTAGTCAAGTGAAGTAGAGTCTCTAAAATCCCTCCCTGCTATCGCCCCTAAAACCAGAGCATTATCAGCCACATCTTTTGTAATCGGGCCTATTTGATCCAAAGAACTGGCAAAAGCAACTAAGCCATATCTACTAACCAATCCATATGTCGGCTTAAGGCCTACAACCCCACACAGCGCAGCCGGTTGCCGGATACTACCTCCCGTATCAGAACCCAATGCAAATATACATTCGTCTGCTGCAGTCGCAGCAGATGGCCCTCCACTACTACCCCCTGGCACCTTACTCAGATCCCAGGGATTACGGGTAGTGAAAAAAGCGGAATTCTCATTTGACGACCCCATTGCAAATTCATCCAAATTGCCCTTGCCCAGCAGCACAGCCCCTTGCCTTTTCATTCGTTCTGACATAGCTCCATCGAAAGGAGGCACAAAATCCTCTAGCATTCTTGAAGAGCAAGTTGTCCGTATGCCCTTGGTAACCATATTGTCCTTGAGTAAAAAAGGCACTCCAGTCAATGGGAAAGTATCTCCTGAAGAAATCAGATCATCTGCCTCTCTTGCTTGTTGCATAGCAAACTCTTCAGAAATAGTCACATACGCTTTTACATCGTTGTCCACTTTTTGAATGCGCGCTAAAACGGCCTCGGTCAATTCGACCGAACTTATTTCTTTATCAATTAATAACCGCGAGGCCTCGTGAGCCGTTAATTTCTCTAGATTATTCATGTCTGAGCATTTCTTTCATTCAAAAATCGCTCTTACTCTAATTCTGTGATCCTCTATGTCAGGGACATTACTTAGGATATCTTCCCTCGCGTACGAGGGTTTTACAACGTCATCCCTCATAACTGACGTTACATCCACTGAATGTCCTGTTGGCTGTACTCCGCTAGTTTCAACTCGATTTAATATCTTAAATTGTTTCAATATATCTACCAGGTCGTCACGCATATCATTAGCTTCTTCTTCAGTAATACCAATCCTAGCCAGCAATGCAATGTGCTTGACGTCTTCTAAAGACAATTCCTCGTCATTTGACATATTAAATACCTCAACTCAACTGCGATCATCATCAATTGCAAGGCGACAGCTTAACAGACTAAACGATATCCGTTCAAGGTTAACTGTAACATTGTAAAGTTTACAAGAAAGCCAATCTTAAAGTTTTGACCTTTGACATCACATGTAACGCCAAATAACATTGAGGTACAAGTCTCTTCCTAACCAAAATACAATAACTGTATGTAAATATTTTCAGTGTACAAAGAACCAAACAACTACAGACAGAAAGGTAAGAAACAAACATGAACATTGAATCTATAGCCAAATCACTATTGGAACAAAATAGGCGCGTATCGATAGCAGAAGCAGATACATGCGGGCTTGTCACATACCTGTTAAGCACTGTCCCAGGTAGTTCCAGATGGTGCCCAGGCGGCGTAATAGCGTACACTGGAGGTTTAAAACAATCGATACTTGGAATATCTGATGAGATACATAATGTCAAGGGAACCGTCAGTCCGGAGATGGCCATAGCAATGGCCTCGGGTGTGCGAAATATTACTAAAACTGACTACGGACTCTCTGTGACGGGAATAGCCGGCCCCACAGGATCACGACCAGGTCTGCCGATTGGCACTTTCTACCTAGGGTTGTCGGGGCCAAACAATCTAGAAGTAGTCGAGCGTTTGGAGTCAACGTCAAACGACAGAGATATTAACAAAAGACGCGCCGCAGAAGCACTGATTGAATTATTTGAGAAGGAACTTTCTAAAACGGATTGAACTGTTGACGCTGTAGATCAAAGGTAAGACTGAATTGGTACACACATACATTTATGCATGCAGATCAGAGAGCTTATCCTACTAAACTTGTTCTAAACCGATTCAAGTATTTCCCGTAGGTCTCTTGATAACTGACCATTAGTTATAACTAAATCGCATCCAGCTTCTCTGGCCTCAGATAAAACCCTTTCTCTCCTATGTGGTCCAAACGCAACAATTTTGCAATCCAATCCATCAACGATCTTTTCCCGCAAACTAGAGACTATGTTGGTCCAAAATTCGAAATCAGTTTCAAGATCAATGAGCACGAGATTTACAGCTTCTTCCAGACACAGATATTCCTTTTGGCTTGATACCTGCGAAACATTTAAATTCATTGAGTTAGCCATATTAGTTATCCTGGAAACCAAAAGTAAATTCCGGCCTAAAACGAGAATATTGGGCCTTGTATCCACAACGCTCCTTCCATTTAATCAAATTGAAGTTTAAACAATATGTTCTTCGTAGAGATCTGCCTTCATATAACAATTGATCTGCACACTGGAACTCAAACACAATCCTACCACTAAAATACACCTCACACGAACCGAAACTTTTGCATACGCATAGGGAAGGGAAATGTTATGATAGTCTGGTTATACCATACTTGCACAAAATCCGTGATATAGCCCCATTCAAACTTTACATACCATTACAATCTGGAGTAATAGATGAAAGCCATAGAATTTTCTAAGCACCTACTGCCAAATGGTTTACAAATCATTTTGCATGAAGACCATTCACTACCAGTGACAGCCGTAAACATTTGGTATCATGTCGGCTCAAAAAATGAAGAAATTGGAAGAACTGGATTTGCCCATCTCTTTGAACATGTAATGTTCGAGGGATCAAAAAATCACAACAGCAGTTTTTTTGAACCTTTGCAGAAAATAGGTGCCGTACTAAACGGCTCTACAAGTAATGATAGAACTAATTATTGGGTAAATCTACCATCAAATCACTTAGAAACAGTGCTTTGGCTTGAATCCGACAGAATGGGATTTCTATTAGAAGCGCTAGATCAAAAACGATTCGATATACAGCGAGATGTAGTCAAAAATGAACGTAGACAGAGCTACGAAAATCGTCCATACGGCATGGCATTTCTTGAGCTGCAGCCTGCAGCTTTTCCCGCTCCACATCCGTACAACTGGCCTACTATCGGCTCACAAAAAGACCTAGATGCAGCAAAATTGGAAGATGTGAAAGACTTTTTCAGGAAATTTTACTCCCCTTCCAATGCGTGTATATCTATAGCAGGAGATATAGATAAAGAACAGACTGTAGAACTGGTAGAAAAGTACTTTGGTGATTTGAGCCCTGGGCCTTCAATAAACCGCATTGGTCGCACAGACTCCAGTTTGTCAGGCCAAGTATCTCTAGTACTCAAAGACAAAGTACAACTACCTCGGTTATATATGGTTTGGCCTACTCCACCTGCCTTCTCAGCGGAAGAAGCTCCACTAGACTTGCTTTCAACAATACTTGCCGACGGTAAAAGTTCTCGCCTGTATCGCAAGCTAGTGATCGAAAAACAAATTGCAAAAGACATTAGTGTATTCAACTATGCCCAAGAAATCGCAGGCGAATTTTTTGTACAAGTTACCGCTAATCCAGGTGAATCGATACACAATATAGAATCGATAATCCGGGAGGAAATTGAAAATATAAGTCAAGTACAGCCGAGTGACCAAGAACTCGAAAGAGCCAAAAATCGAATAACGGCCTACCATGTACGACAATTGGAAAAGATTGGAGGTTTCGGAGGAAGAGCGGATCTCCTGAACTATTACAACACTTATTTAGGAAATCCAGATGCAATAAACTCTGACCTCTCTAGATATACGGATGTTACCAACAGAGAAATCACGAGGGCTGCGGCGAGAACTCTAACCAAGGCTCATGTGCGTATGGAAGTCCTTCCTGAAGAAGAAAGGCACGCCTTGGAAAGTGATTCCGTGACAATTGATCGCGCCCACATGCCTTCAGGAGTGAGAGAAAGTGTATTTAATCCGCCAATTCCAGAAAAAATAGTAATGGAAAATGGCATGACAGTAATAACCATGAAAAAGCCTGGTGTGGCTCTAGTCTCCATGTGTATGCTGATGAGAGCAGGAGGCATAACAGACCCAACAAGTAAGGGTGGATTGGCAGATTTGACAGCCACAATGTTGTCAGAAGGAACTTCAAACAGAACATCTGCTGACATTGCTGATCAGATGGAATTCCTAGGGGCAGAAATTCATTCTTCAGCATCAAGAGAATATACAACTATTTCTACTGAAGTCATCTCTGACAAGTGGATGGATGCTCTAGACATAATCGCTGACATCACGCAAAACGCCAACTTTCCTGAAAGTGAATACAAAAGAATCCAAAAGGAACATTTGACCGATCTCTCGAGGATAGCAGATAATCCAGTCGCGATTGCCGCTCGCATAGAAAGGGCACTCCAATTCGGACAAGACAGTCAATACGGGCACGCATTATCCGGAAGTAGCGAATCTGTGGAAAGTATCAATAGGACAGACCTTCAGAATTACTTCCGTGAATTTTTCCGCCCAGATGCGGCTACATTGATTGTCGTAGGGGATTTCGATCCCGTTAAATCACTAGCAGCGATCCAGGACCAATTCGGCAACTGGGAGCCCCAGAAGTCTAAGCACGACTACGAAGAACCACAACTACTATCTGAACAATTGTCGCAATCTACGATCTACCTTGCAGACAAACCAGGAGCGTCACAGTCAGTAATACGGGCGGGCCATTTGGTAATGCCACGAAAAAACGATTCTTATTTCAGTATGAACATAGTTAACTATATTTTTGGTGGCCAATTTTCCGCTAGATTGAATATGAACCTCCGTCAAGATAAAGGCTACAGTTACGGTTACATGTCTTCGATAGACTGGCTACATGAGAAATCTCTGTTATCTGCCGGAGGGTCTGTTCAAACCGAAGTTACAAAGGAAGCGATCGAGGAGACTATAACAGAATTTCTTGACATCATGGACGTCAGACCGATAACAGACGAGGAATTTACAGACGCCAGAGAAAGTATATTGAGAAGCTTCCCATCTCAATTTGAGACCCAAGGGCAAGTACTTCAACAGTTGGTTCGACTAGTACATTTTGATCTTCCTCTAGATTATTTCACAACTTACAAGGATAAAATCGATCAAGTAAGTCAGAATGACACAATCGTCGCAGCCAAAAAACACATTGACGGCAATCACTTAAAAATAGTGGTTGTTGGGGACGCGAATATAATTCGTCCCAGCCTGCAAGAACTTGGCATTCCAATAATAGAAACGGATTATGAAGGAACCATTCTCTAACGAGCGAGTCCGAAGGCTACACGTTTAGTTTGTTCGTCATCATCATTACGCATGCGCTCTGCAAGCTTTAGAATAAGCGCTCCCGTGGCGCTTTCTGTCCAAAACCATTCATGTACTTCAGTATCTGGGCGATCAGGACTCTGGATCATCCGTGCTTCATAACAAAACGCTTTCAAGTCGTCCACACAAAATCTTATGAATTGTGGAACCGAATATTGCTCGGGCCTTTCATTCATATCTGCGCTATCATCCCCTTTAAGATAACTCTCTAGGAACCTTATTATCGCCCTGAATCGCCTTTGTGGAATAGTGCTCAAACCCACTCCTGTCCTCCCCCCATTACTCGCTACCCACTGCTCGTAATATGCTCTTAAAAAGGTTATTTCATCTGCAACACTCAGTTTGGAACTAAGAGCGGAGCCTGCCACTTCCGATCCTTGTACGATTACTTCTGGTCCTAGCTCTGTCTCAAATTCCTCTAAAACAGGTCCCGTCTGCCTATCCAGAAGATTGAAGGTTGATTTCAACACTCTATGCTGAAGTTCCGGATCACCAGGCATACCTAAAGCTCTACCAAAATAAAACGGAACTGCCAACATTCTTGGAGGCCTTACTCTCTCAGCGTGCTCTCTAATCAGAACTACACCTGTAGTTACTAGTCCCGCTTCCTCGAAAATTCTTGCGATCTCGCTTACAGCGTTCGAACAGGCCGGTCAGGTGGGAGTGAGTAATACTACGTCAACTTCCTCCTCCATAAGTCTCTTCGCAACCTCCGGAGCTGAGTCGTTAATCAATCCTGTAACTTCAGTGAGAGCACCCATAAAAGAATAATAATGTGCCGACAACGATCCGATCTTACCTTGCTCACACATCTCCTCAAGTCGATCCATGGGAAAGGTAACATTAATATCTCGGTTAATGCCTGTGCGGTCAAAAGCTATGCTTGTATGACTCTGAACTATGTCGAGCGGACTAGACGACCTAGGAATCACTCTAAATGAAGTATCACCTCCAGGCATATTGGGATCTGTGCGAAAAGGATTATCATCCCTTAGATGTATTCCTGCTGTCGTGACAAGTGCCACCTTGCATTCTGACAAAGGCTTCTTCATAGCTGTCCAAGGACTATTTTTTCTTTCGATGCACGGCCACATAAGCATCTGTTTTCGCTGTATTTCTCCGAGAGTTTCTAATTTAGGCATTTCGGAATCCCTTCAATCAATGAAATATTCTCATCGCCACGCATACTGGAAGTCTCTGATTCAGCAGAATAACAGTCAGTAAAATAATCTCGACTCACAGCACTGTCAAGGGCATGAAATAACCCTTGTATTTCTCTTAACCATAAAGTGACTTTCCATTGTAGCAGCCATAGAGTATTATGGTTCGCAGTTTTTAGGTTGGCTAATCTAAATAAGCCATACGAACTAATGATGATGCAGTTGGGCTGCAGTATCGCTTTTTAAGTGGGAAGTGATCACCTGTTGTGGCCCTTGAATATTTCGCACTTAATAGTCTATTTAATCTCAGGATATTTGAAAAAGTTAATGATGGAGGTGTCGTTGTATGGGTAGCCGACTAGAGGGGAAAGTAGCGGTAGTGACCGGTGGCGGACGTGGAATAGGAAAAGGAATAGCTTTGCTTCTGGCTGAGGAAGGAGCATCTGTCGTCGTCAATGATCTAGGCTGTGAAGTAGACGGTAGCGAATCATGCAGTAAGCCAGCTAACCTTGTAGTAGATCTCATCAAAGAGAAAGGCGGCAATGCGGCCGCCAGTTATGAGGACGTCTCCACCATGGATGGGGGAGAGAATACTATACGAGCTGCCGTCGACACATTTGGACAAATTGATATTTTAGTTAACTGTGCCGGAGTAATTAAGGACCGAATGATTTATCAAATGAGCCCAGACGACTGGGACAAAGTCATACGCTACAATGTCAAATCTGCTTTTACTACTAGCAAATTCGCGGCGATTTTGTTTAGACAACAACGAAGCGGGCGCATAGTGAACTTGACATCTGACGCTGGTCTCGGCGATATCGGCAGATCCAATTTTGCCGCTGCGTCGGAAGGCATAATTGGACTGACTAGGACAACGGGCAGAGACTTGGGTCGCTATAGTGTCACCTGTAACGCAATATCACCTATGGTAGAGACTAGGATGTTTCCTGGAACGGTAGACGAATACCGAATCGCAGAAGGCATACACCCGACTCCAGCAGAGAGGGCGGGTATTGGTGCTCCACCACCAGTTGTTGACTGGCAAGGTAACGGCTCTCCAGATGATCCTGATAATGTCGCCCCCTTAGCTGTTTACCTGTGTACGTACGCATCTCCGAATATTAACTGCAACGTATTTGGGGTTCGTGGTGGAAACATTTACTTATATTCCAATCCCCAAATAGAAAAATCTATCCACAAGTGGGGAACTTTCACCATGGATGAAATGGACCAGCTAGTACCGAAGATTATTGGCGCGGGACTATAGGCACCGAACTCATAAAATGAAAATTCGTTTCAATGATGAAAGATAAGGGGAATAAGATGGGAAATAGATTAGAAGGCAGAGTAGCGATTGTGACAGGCGCGGGACGAGGTATAGGCAGAAGTGTTGCCATGCTTCTAGCAGAAGAGGGTGCTTCCGTGGTAGTAAACGACCTTGGAGGAGGTGTAGATGGTGATGGGGGCTCAGATGCGCCAGCTTCTCAGGTAGTGAATGAAATAAAGAATGCAGGCGGGAAAGCCATCGCCAATTTTGATTCAGTGGCCGACTACGACTCCGCTGGGAAAATCGTCCAGGCAGCGATAGATAATTTTGGCCGTATAGATATTTTGGAACACGTGGCAGGCATTTTAAGAGATCGAATGATATTCAATATGACTGAAGAAGAATGGGATGGTGTTTTACAAGTACACCTATACGGAGCGTACAACATGGTACGTCACGTGGTGCCCCACATGATTAATCAAAATTATGGTCGAATAGTCCTATTTTCTTCCGGTTCTGGAATGGGTGCGTCAGGACAAGCTAACTACGCAGCCGCCAAAGAAGGGATGGTTGGGTTTTCTAGAGCCCTATCCCGCGAGTTGGCACCCCATGGTATAAATGTCAACGCAGTCTATCCAGGCGGTGCCACAAGAATGACAGAGACCATCCCTGAGTCAACTACGCAATTGAGGGTGCAACAGCGCCAAACGGCTTCAGGAGGAGGTGCAATGTCAACACAGGGTGCTCCAATCACTGGACCTGAAGAGGCACGTGCGCCTGAGAACAATGCTCCAAAGGCTGTTTACCTCGCAACAGAGGCTGCCAAACACTTGACTGGACAAGTAATAGGAACCAGTGGTTGGCCAATGACTCTATACTCTCCAAGGCATGTAATTCGTAGTATTCACAAAAACGGAAGATGGACACTTGATGAATTAGACGACCTAATTCCCGTATCTCTGGGTGCTAATCTTGTAAACCCAGTTCCTGCTCAAGAGCCAAGGCAATAATAGAGGACACTTACAAATCATTGTGCCCTGCAGCAATCAATGTGGCGCGTTACAGGGTACAATGACAACATCTGATAACGATCGTATTACACCCCTAAACATCCTATATCAAATAACTTGTTGCCTCTATAAGTGCGCCTAAAATCATGATTATTCCCAAACCCATGACAAATAAGGCCAAGTTAATTTTGTTAGCTAGGCTTAGCAAAACTCTGATAGTAACCAACCCAGTTACTGCCGCTATTAACATGGCAACCATAGCCTCCGCAGTAACATCAGTACCACCTGACAGGACTGTATATAGACCAGCCCCGAGGCTGGCAGGTACACTCATAAGGAAGCTCAGTTCCAATGCTTCTTTTCTTTTAAACTTACAGGCTAAAAGGGCTGCGATAGTGAGTCCTGAGCGACTTAGTCCAGGCAATATTGCGAGACCCTGAGCGATTCCCACAATAAAACTATCTTTCACTGACAACGAATCTCTAGTTCTAGTTGCTGCCGTGCCCTTCATTTTGAACTGCAGCCCCGCTGTGACTAACATCAGCAACCCAACGCAAGCCATAGCAGCTATTCCAAACGACTTTGGAACCGCCATCGTCAATAATATCAGCAATGCCGCCCCTATCGCCCCACTAATTAGTGTCGATACAAAAATAAACAAAAAGAGAGGAGAAGGTCTCCTGATTCCCTGCACACATTCCGACAAGAGAGCCCAAATTGTACCCCTAAATGCAATTATCGCAGAAATTGCTGTGCCTACATGTAACCACAACGCTAGAGCCAGAGACTCTGTGAATGATTTTTCTAACAGGAACCAGCTCAAAGCAGTTATGACACCTTCTGAACTTACGGGCAACCACTCTGTAACACCTTGAATTATTCCTAATAATATCCCGATAATCACTTGGTAATACTCAATTAACACTTGTAATAGAAACTAAACGGTAACACAGATGAGACTAGCAATGGTGAGGCTACACAGTCAATTAGTTTCTCTGATGCCCCATGTTAGCAATCCCAAGACTGTCATTGCACCCACAAAGAGTAGTAATATTCAGTCATTAATATTTCCGAGATACCCCTGATGCTCATAGCAAAAGTAGGTTGCCCATACAGATACGAATACTAAAAGGAGTAGGAGGAACCCTTTGAATTGGCTAGACCTTTCACTAATAATAATATTAATAGTGAGTCTCATCCAAGGTATGAGACTTGGAATGTTCGGTGCTTTGATAAATGCATCGTCATTATTCGTTGGATGGCTACTTGCGGGCACATTGAGCCAAATCCTAGGTGACGCGCTCTCCGATTCGATTGCCAGCGACACAATAGTTACCATTATTGCTTATGTATCCGTAATTGTCGCTGCTTGGATCGTCGGCAGATCACTGTGGAAATTATTGCGGCCCATTTTAGGAGTTGCTACGCTCGGTTTGATGAATGCTCTAGACCGTCTGGGAGGAGTCGCATTGGGTCTCTTAATGGGATTAATTATTTGCAGTGCGTGTATAACTGGCCTTTCCCGACTGGCCTATAACTTAGTCCTCCCGGATACAATAGTAACCGACTTAGTAATAGAAGATGGTGCGCTGATACACGAAACGAAACAAGTCATAGAGGATTCACTAACTGAGTCAACACTTGTGCCAGTGTTTCTAAACGCAATAGCCATAGCTCCAGATAACCTGCTGGGTTTCGTTCCATCCGATTTTAAGGTATCCTTGGGAATATTAGAGAATAAGATCAGCCGATAATTCAAAGCGCAATGATAATTATCTAGTGGACCTAATAATGTCTATTAATACTCCTGTATTGGTACTAAACCAAAACTATCAACCCTTGAACGTTTGTAATGCGAGACGGGCCATTGTGTTGTTAGATATGGGTAAGGCGGAAGAAATCATAGATGGTCAGGAATTCCTTCGAACAGTGACGAAACACATCTCAATTCCTTCTGTGATTCGACTGGTCTATATGGTCAAGAGGCCGCTTGTAAAAAGAAGACTTTCAAGAAGAGCCATCTTCTACCGTGACGGATTCAAGTGTCAGTATTGTGGGTTAGAATCCAAGAACCTTACACTTGATCACATACTCCCACGATCGAGAGGTGGCCCACACGTCTGGGAAAATGTCGTAAGTGCCTGTATTCCATGTAATCATAAAAAAGCCAGATCGACTCCATCAGAGGCCGGGATGTATCTGATATCAGAGCCGAAGACCCCTAGGCCAAATCCATATTACATGTTTCATCATAGAACACTTCTAGACGAATGGAAACAGTTCATGCCCTGGATGACTTAGTTCATATTCTAGATGATACAATTTGGGACAATACATCAACAACAAGAATCCCAAATTTGTCTACTCGAAATAAATTAACCCACTAACACCTATTTTAATTTCATGTTTTATCTAGTGGGATTAGACTTGGGTACTGGTACACCACGAATTCGTCCGGCTTTTATCTCAGATATAAATTCCTCAAGGTTGGAAATGTCAGCAATAAATTCCGTCGCATATGTACCTATATCTTCGATCTTATGAGCATCGCTTGCTCCCGTACCTGGTAGCCCTATATCTCTGGACAGATCTGAAGCGAATTCATTTTCATCCGCGGTACCCCTACCATTGAATACCTCAATGCCGTCAACTAATTTCAGAGCTTCATTTCGAGCCGCCCTATCCAGCATATCTCTATAAGCCTTGGAGCCGGAATTAGAAGACTTTCTATAAACTCTACGATAAGGATGGGCTATTACCATAGCCCCCCCTTCCTCCTCAACCAAATCCTTAACAAAAGATGCTCTATGCATGCCAAATATATATTCCCTCAAACCATAAACTAACATATGACCTTCTTCTGTTGTCACTTCACACCCAGGTATTATCAGGTAGTCATGCTTTTTAGACAGTTCACGAATGTCGTCAGGGTGCCAGAACCTGTCATGGTCGGTCAAGCAAATACCGTCCAAACCTAATATTTTTGATCGATCAATAAGAACTTCAGGTGTTAGCGTACTATCATCTGAAGTAGGAAAAGTATGGGTGTGTATGTCTATCAACAAAGACCTTCACGCCTCCCCACCAAAGGAATCAAAAATCACCCTCTATATTTTTGATTTGTTCTTCTACTTTTCCCAATTCAACATACTCCTCGTGAACAATGTGGAAGCATCTTTGCAAATACAAATTAGCCAATGCTTCACCATCATTTAGTCCTGATTTTACAACTTCCGTAAGTCTAGCAGTTTTGTAATCATCAGGGAGATGCTTAGAAAGCAAGGTAATATCAACCTCAGCATCTTTAACAAGAGATTCTTCACCACCATCCATAGCAAATCTAAGTCTGCCTATAAGCTTTGTTAATTCATTTAATTTGTCGGCTTCACTCATAAGGCTATACAAGACGTCATTCACACCTAAGCCAGATTGAATAGCCTCTTGGGACATAGGAACGTGGGTTAGTTCCTCTTTAGATATATCTCCAAGCAACTTGCCATATAAATCACGATATAGTTGCACAGTTTCCTGAACTATCATCATTAATGCGCCCGTATCAGCAACATTTTCATTACCGCCAAAAATAATGTCGTCTTCTCTTGCCTCTGCTAAGTCTTCCAAATAGGCGAAATTTTCTAATTTTTCTGGGGCGGGTGGGAAAGCGAAAGACGTCAAGTCTTTGGAGTCAACATCCCCCATCTGATTCATGAGAAACGGTGGCATATATTTCGATATATTAACGTCTATGGGTAACATCACAATATATGTTGCCCAAATCTCTTCCGGATTCATGCTGTTGCGAAAATATAGGAACGCATGACCTTTAGGTTCTTCACTTACGCCTTTTTCGAAATTAATATCCATTCCGTCTTCTCATTATAAATTCCAAACCAATTCTAACCGTAACTTACATCAGTCTCTATTTCTTAAGCACCTTCATTATACGCAAGATGTCGGCAATTCCAATACGAAATTAAAGTAATCGAGGAAAAATCCGGTATAGCTTTGCGATATCTGGATAAGGGTATATTTTCTATTCTTATCACCCTATAGTGAATCATTATGTAATTATCCATACATCTATATCTTTTTGAATCTGCAACCGTATATCACTTCCTCATCACCTGCCCACAGAATCCAAGCCATATCCTGGCTACCTCAACTGGACTATGCTATTACAAACAATATTATGGCCCCAGAATTCTGAGCAACTAAGCACTTTATTTACTTAGGTAAACAAGCCCCATATTATTCAATAATTTAATTTCTCGAGCGAATGAATATGTAGTGGAAAAACACGCCGTAGGCTCCCAGTAAAACAGAGAAATTCGTGATGCACTATTAAACAGGATTGCTAGAACGTGTCGTTAGGTCTAACCTATGTATTGGTAAAAGTGATTTACTTACGATCTTATATTAAAGAATACAACCAGAAACTGTCTTACAGCTTTTGGTCAATAATTACCTGAGGTAGTTTTTTGCTCTCACCTAGCCCTACATTTTATAAGCGATTCATAAAACCATTACTGTTTACGATCCCACCAGAAACAGCCCAAAAGTACGTTGACTCTTTGCTAAAGAACTACAGTTTGTGGAAATTCCTGTATAAATCCCCAGTGATTAACCAAAATACGCCCGAAATTAACATAGATGGAATAAAACTAAAGAACCCCGTAGGCTTAGCGGCAGGATACGACAAAGACTGCTTGGCTCTGCAATCACTTTCACGCATGGGTTTTGGATATCTTACCTGCGGGACTATTACGCAGACTGCGAGAACGGGGAACGCTAGTCCACGCATACTTCGGTACTCCAAAAGCAATGACCTAGTCAATTCGCTTGGATTCCCGAGCAAAGGGCTATCACACGCGATAGGACAACTTGAACGTGTTCAGCATTTAAGAACGACAACAGCTCTTATTGCCAGTATATCTGGTATTACAACAGAGGAAATATCCAATTGCTTTCAAAAATTGCAACCACTATGCGATGCCATAGAAGTCAATATCAGTTCCCCCAATACTGAGGGGTTGAGGGTTTTTCAAAATCCCGCAACTTTGGCGGAGTTGATAGAGACCTTAAACCATTACCGCAATAAGCCATTATTCATAAAAATGCCCCCATATGTCCCAATCTCTCCACAAAGGTCTGTCACAGCATTGCCTGAACAAAATGAAAACGTTATCAACCTCGCACGAACTTGCAAGGAACGGGGAGTATCCGCAATCACAGTTTCGAATACGCAACCAGCTATTGATGCTGCATTAGCCGTAGGTAGGGGAGGATTAAGCGGGAAATCTATATTCGCCAACATGCTTAAAATGGTATCAGAATTAAAATCAGAAATTGGCAATGACGTACATATCAACGCATGTGGAGGCATTTTTTCTGCGTCAGACGCCAATCAAGCGCTCGCCGCTGGAGCGTCTACAGTCCAATTTTATACTGGTTTGATTTATGAAGGCCCCGGGATAGTGAAAGCAATCCTCCAGGGATTGACCCAAAGCCCGTCTAACCCTGAAGAACCTCACTGACTTCATCGGTAGTTGGCATAGCGTTTTGGGCACCATTTTTGGTAACCGCGACAGCCCCAGCTGCACACGCAAATTTAACTGAGTCTTGGAGTGTCATCCCTCTTGCAATCGAAAGTGCGAATCCAGCATTAAAAGCATCACCCGCCGCTACAGTATCTACTACTTCAACTTCAAAGGCGGGCACGTGGAATCTTTGGGATGCAGAAGCAACAAACGCACCTTCACCTCCCATCTTAATTACAACATGCCTCACTCCTTTTTCCAACAATATATCAGCGGCCTCCGAAGCTGTCTCTATACTTATTACGGCTACCCCAGTTAGGGATTGCGCCTCAGACTGGTTTGGAGTGATAAAATCACAACTACGAAACACTTCCCCAGGAAGATCTCTAGCAGGTGCTGGATCCCATATAACTGGCACGTTAAGCTTACGAGCATGTTCGGCTGCTGACAGGGATATTCCCAAAGGTATTTCGAGTTGTAGCATTAGAGCATCGGCATTTGAAATTGAATCCATTACGGTGCTAATTTGAACTTCATCACAAGACATATTAGCCCCAGAGAACACCACAATTCTGTTTTCACCTACGGAATCTAAAATAATTAATGCAACTCCAGTAGAGGTTCTTTCATCTATCATAACTCCAGCTACGTCCACTCCTATTTTGGACAATGCTTTCATCAATTCACTGCCAAAGGAATCATTCCCCACACGGCCAATAATTTTGGAATTGCCTTTCAGAGATGCTACCCCAGCAGCCTGGTTAGCTCCTTTCCCACCAGGAGCCGTGTAGAAATTCGTTCCGAATATGGTTTCACCGGCATCAGGAAATCGCGAAGATTCGCCAATGAGATCCATGTTAAGACTGCCTAAAACAACTATATTGGGGTCGTGGTCCTTCATAACTTCCCTCTTATCCGATCATATCTTTCTCGAGTAGACGTTCTAACGTCTGTGCTACACCATCCATTTCTATTGATGGAATTATTTGATCAGCAACATCTGTAACTTCTTTGACGGAGCCGTCTATGGCAACTCCCCACCCTGACCATCGTAGCATCTCTACGTCGTTGTACCCATTCCCAAACGCGATAATCTCACCCGGACCAATATTTAGTCGGTCACCAAGAACGGCTAAGGCCTTCTCCTTACCGCAATCAGGATGTAATATCTCACAAAAATACGACAACGACCTCGTAACAGTTAATTTTGATCTAAATATACTTTGTAAATCATTTTCAGTCGTTTCGATTAATTCATCATCTCCTACAGCAACCAATCTTGTAAATTCCACTCCGTTTACCTGACGCATGTCATCAACGACTTCAAGTCTCATTCCATTCCTTTGAGCATAATCTAATACCCAATCGTCGGACTTGTTCACATAGAGTCCTTCATCACAGTATCCAATTACTTGTAAATTCCTTCCTTCCAGTCCGTCCAAGGCTTCATGCAACATCTCTTTACTAAGTGTTTTATGCCACAAAACCGCTCCATTAAGTGGACACGCTATGTGAGCACCTTGTGATGTGACAATCGGGAAGGTTAAACCTAACTCCATCGATGAAGCCGAAGCAGAACGAAACATTCGTCCTGTTGCCAAAGTTACTATAGCCCCTTTTTCCTGTACTTTGTCTACAGCATGCCTAGTCCTAGGAGATATCTCTCCACCAGTTTGCCTTATAGTGCCATCAATATCCAAGGCAACCATTTTAAAAGACATATATAAACCATCCATAATCTTAAATGTGTTAGGATACCTTGCGATGCCAGATTTCTTAAAGAAAATACCGCCTAGACTGATGCTCTGGCTGATCATAGGGCCTATTGTTATCTATTTACTAATCATGGCCTACGGAGACAGGGCATCTAACTAAGTTTAAGCTATCTCAACAATTAACTCTATCTCAACTGGCATATTATGAGGAAGAGACCCCATACCGACAGCAGATCTCGCATGATGGCCACGCTCACCAAAGATCTCCACCATCAAGTCTGAGCAACCATTAGCGACCAAAGGATGATCCTGAAATTCGTAATCACAATTGACCATTACAAGTAGTTTAACAACTCGTCTTATCCGGTCCAAATCTCCGAGAGTTCCCTTGATTCTTGAAAGTGCATTAATCCCCGTAAGTCTTGCCGCTTCATAGCCTTCATCAACAGTCAAGTTTCGCCCTATACGACCTGTCATCACTTTGCCCTCAGAATCGGCAGCTGGTCCTAATCCGGATGTATATAATAAGTTTCCGGTAATAACAGCAGGAACATAGTTTGCTACCGGTTCCGGTACAGAAGGTAATACAATCCCAAGTGATTTAATTTTCTCCTCTATCAGCGACATACATCATCACCTCTCCTCAAAATATTTAGCCCAACAACAACATTTTATATGATTGATCAGCACTTAAGATTTCTCCTTCTAGACAATTTTCGTAAGTAGCCATAATATGATGTCGTCCTATCAATGAGAAAATCCTGTAACCAACGCTTAAACTTTGGAGCACGCAACCATGGTATTATCTCGAAACTCTGTCCGCCTTACTGCAGCGAATCATCTAACTTACAATGTAAAAGACAAGGAACGAGCCAAGAAGTTTTGGACAGAAATTCTGGGAATCAAAGAGATCCCCAGTCAAGTTGAGTCAGATACCATAGTCTGGCTACAGCTTCCTAGTGGCACAATGATTCATCTTACGCAAAATCCGGATGGTATATCACAACCATCCCATCATGGAGCGTTTGAAGTTGAAGATATTGACGAAGCCTATAAGATTCTAGAAGAAAAAGGAGTACATATGGCCTCCGAGAATATAGGCATCCGCAAAGACGGTCAAAGAATGTTCTTTATCTATGATTCCGAAGGAAATAGAGTTGAAATCTGCACGAAATCGGGGTTCCCAGTACTAGTGTAATTCCCTGCATAACCTTGACCTTACATTATGGTCTAGTCTATGCGAAAGCCAGAATATTCGAAGGGTTTCCAACTATAATCTTATATATTGATTCCTCTGAAAATTCTTTACTCTTCATTCTGGGAACAATATTTTTGATAATGTGTCCATAGCCATGTCCGCCGTATTTGACTAATCTGTGGTTCGTGCAAATATCCTGTCCAATGACTATCCTGTCATCGAATCCTCGATCTACCAAAGACTTTATAAGATCCAACCTCTGGGCATCACTAGGCATATCAAGATTTGCCAAAGGATAATAGGAATGTTCGTAGCCAAAAAGATCCCATTCGAGAAAGCAGCCACTTGATGCGAGCTCTAGCAATCCGTCCAAATCAAATATAGTTCTGTCCAGGTGCCCCATTATAACTCTCTGAATGTCGGCTCCAGACTTATTCAATTCATCAAGTATTTCAGAAGTAGCAGATGGATGACGTCCTGGGTGAATCAAGATAGGCGCTCCAGTTTCCTGTTGCGCATAGGAAGCTCCCCATAAAACCTTCCTTTCATTATCTGTTAGTGGCCAGGTACATCCTATCTCGCCTATTATCCCAGCTTTGACAGCGTTTTCCCCTACTCCTACCGTAATATCATTGACAATCGTCTGTGCGATGTCCTCAGATTTAAGCAATCCCATTTCTGAGGGATGAACAGCATCTACATAATAACCTGCTCCCATAATTACATTTACATTGGATTCCTTAGAAATTTTTGCTAGTGCATCTGGATTACGCCCAATTCCCAAAGTCGTTGCATCAACTATAGTTCCACCACCAGCTTCTTTATACAGGGTCGCCTCATCAATTGCTGTTTTCACATCCGTGACATCGAGGTTAGCTTTATTACTGTAATGATTATGACGAATCCATCCTAAATTACCCAACTCAATCGGCTGGTCAACATAATGATTGTCCTCGTATTTAGGCATCTTCAACATGAAGGAAAAATCTATTATAAGATGCTCATGCGTGGTCGTAGGACCCAAATCTTCCGGCTCGACAGGTCCCAAGACTGTCTGCACTTTATCTTTTATTGATTCTAAAACCATCCTAAAGGCTCCATATCTACTGCATTCGCCAACAATAGGAGGCTAGCATCATAAATCGATCGAGGTCAAGGCTCCTTCAAAAAGGAGCCTACTCAAGCCAGTTTTACCTAGATTATGACCTGATCAGGCCTCATTGATAATTACAGTCAATATACCTAACTTGTTTATTGACAGTAATGTCATTAAACATTAGCCTGTATGACGAATAACGGGAGGTTAACAATGGCTGTCAACACTGACCCAGGGCTCCAGATGATTATCGATAACGTGCAAACAGTTGTCGCTTCAGAAGGCGGGAATATAGAGTTTGTCGAACTTCGTGATGGGCGCCTGACTATCAAGTATCACAAAGGAGTCAACGAGGAGTGTCCTGAATGCGTTCCTGACCACGAATTGGTGACTCAAATGTTTGAGACCTCAATACCCACTTACGCACCATATATAACTGATTTGGAATTGCTGTAAATATTCATCGGCTAGTTCAAGATATTAACTAGCAAATCTTAGCTAGGTACTCTTGAAGATCACCTGATCATGTCTAGATATTTCAAGCCGGAGCCAGTATTTAAAAGCAGTATCTTTTCCTGCGGATCGATGGTTCCCGCAGCCAATAATTTCTCTAATGCTGCCACTAATGCCGCTCCTTCAGGACAAACGAACATCCCCTCAAGTGCCCCTACTCTTTTCATGTTGACTAGGATTTCGTCATCTGAAACAGTTTCAACCCCTCCTCCACTTTCTCGTAATGCTTGTAATATAAGATAATCACCAATTGCAACCGGCACGCGAATTCCAGCCGCCAAAGTGGAGGCATCTGGCCACAATTCGGCAAATTCAGACCCGTCTCTGAAGGCCTTTACTATAGGTGCGCAACCTTCGGATTGTATGGCAAACATTTTGGGTCTAGCCTTACCCAGCCAACCCATGGCTTCCATCTCAGAAAAAGCTTTCCACATACCTACAATTCCGGTTCCACCTCCGGTAGGATACAAAATCACATCAGGTAAAGACCAGTTCATTTGTTCAGCAATTTCATACCCCATAGTCTTCTTACCTTCAGCTCTATAAGGCTCCTTAAGAGTCGATACGTCAAATAGACCTAGCTCATCTGCCTTTTCACCTGAAATTCGTCCAGCATCATTAATAAGGCCATCAATCAGGTTAAGATTACCTCCAGTCATATTAACTTCAATTTGGTTTGCCTCAGGAGCGTCATGCGGCATGTATACATATGCATCTATTCCTGCTTTAGCTGCATACGAAGTCATGGCCCCAGCGGCATTACCTGCGGAAGGCATAGTTAACTTTTTTACGCCTAGCTCCTTTGCTTTTGACACTGCAGCACCCAGGCCTCTTGCTTTGAAAGAAGCAGTCGGATTAATTCCCTCATCCTTTATGAAAAGTGACGAACACTGGAGCTCCTTACCTAATCGCTCTGTCTTAAATATCGGGGTATATCCTTCCCCTAGTGTCACCACATTTGCCTCATCAATGACAGGCATAACTTCGAAATATCTCCACATATTTGAAGGCCGGTCTCTAAGAGAAGATCTATCAAAATGGATTCTCGCAGAATCTAGATCGTAGCGAGCATAGAGAACCTTCCCGCATTCTTCGCAGGTACGATGTAGTTCGTCGGAACTGTAATTTTTATGACAGTAAGTACACTCTAGGTGAGACAAATAACTTTTCATTAATACTCCCTTGGATGTTTAAAAGGTATGAAGATATTATAACAGGCTACCATGATCTTGCTTCCATCATGGCTATAGCATGCCATATGGTACAATCCACCACTGAATGCTACGAAAATATCTGGAGGAGTACCATGGGCACTCAAATACAACGAAAATATCTGGACTTACATCCAGGGTCATTAGATAGATGGGCTGTGGCTAGAGATATTTTCCCAGACGGCGTCACCCATGATGGCCGAAGAGTTACCCCTTTCCCAATATATGCGACACATGGCAAAGGACCACTGAAATGGGATGTCGATGGCAACGAAATAATTGATTACTGGACGGGGCATGGCTCCATGATACTAGGCCATTCACACCCTGAAATAGTTACCGCCGTACAAGAGCAAGTAGCAAAAGGAACGCACCTGAGCGCGTCGTCGGACCTAGAAATTCGTTGGGGGCAGCTAGTTCAGCAGCTAATTCCGAGTGCGGAGAAGGTACGATTCCATAGCTCAGGCACAGAAGCTACCATGATGGCCATTCGAATGGCTAGAGCTTACACAGGGAAAATGAAGATAATCAAATTTGAAGAGCACTTCCACGGGTGGAACGATTACTTATCTGCTGGAGGTTCAGGATTAGGTGGAATACCACAAGAAACACTGAGTACAATGATCGTATTGCCCCCAAACGACATTTCATTGGTGGAAGAAACTATAAATAGAAATGATGATGTAGCGGCTATAATCCTGGAACCCACAGGAGCACACATGGGTTTGGAACCCATAGGCCCCACATTTTTATCCCAGCTAAGAGATATAACTTACAAAAATGAAATAGTTCTAATTTTTGACGAAGTTGTCACGGGGTTCAGAATTTCAAAAGGGGGTGCCCAAGAATATTTTGGAATAACTCCAGATATGACTACTATGGCCAAAATCCTTGGAGGAGGCCTCCCTGGAGGCGCCGTAGCAGGAAAAGCAGAAATCATAAATATGATTGAGTCTCATCCCGAAGATAATAATTTCAATAATACGAGACGTATTGCTCATAATGGTACCTTCAACGCAAATCCCTTATCAGCGGTTGCTGGAATAAGAGCCTTAGAACTCATATCTGAAGGGGAGATAAACAACCTAGCATCGAAGGCTGGAGAAAATCTCAAGCAAGGCCTAAATGAGATGCTAGGTAAATTAGAAATCCCAGGGTGTGCAACAGGTATAAATTCTCTCATATTTCTTAGATTGAATACTGATCCTGACGAAGCCGATCCTGAAAAAAACATTACCGCTGTGCCTGACATTCGAAAGAAGGCTGACTCGCTAATGCAATCAGAGCTCAATTTAGCATTTATGAACAACGGAGTTCACGCTGGGAATGCCCATGGGGGGGCCAGGTTTATCATGAGTTCAGCGCATACTGAAGATGATATTAATAAAACAGTTAGTTCAGTTGCGAAAGCACTTTCGGAAGTCAGAGAACAAGGCCTCCTGTAGGCAATCCTCTTAATAAATAAATTCATGAAATATCAAGAACACGATGTGACAATAATAGGCGGAGGACTAGCCGGTCTCACTGCAGGCATATATTGCAGTCGTGCCGGACTACAGACTGTTCTCTTGGAAAAAATAATGCCAGGAGGGCAAATAATAAATGCAGATGTAATAGAAAATTTCACTGGATTCCCTGATGGCATATCAGGAGCTGAACTAGGCCCACTCGCACAACAACAAGCGATACAGCATGGAGTAAGTATTAAACTAGCGGAAGTTTCTAACATTTATCCTGAAGAGCAGAGCTGGATAGTAGAAACAGATGGTGAAAACTATAGGT
>Ga0310344_10000928_pt1 | contig 22676 bp, 18 predicted proteins | sample HC15DNA20200_MG_FD_203801 | JGI IMG/M metagenome (GOLD analysis project Ga0310344, IMG submission 203801) | Marine microbial communities from station ALOHA, North Pacific Subtropical Gyre - HC15-DNA-20-200_MG | ecosystem: Environmental > Aquatic > Marine > Oceanic | place: Pacific Ocean: North...
AAAATTTTTGTAACCTCAGCTATAGTTTGAGTAATTGGACTTAACTTTCCTTCATCAGTTGGTCTTGTTGATAAAGTTACATCCACTTCTTCTTTTTGCAATTTTTGTGAAATTTCATTATCGCTTAAATTTTTATTTTTTTGCTGTAATAGTGTTTCAATTTTTTTTTTTAGATCATTAATTTTTTTTCCCTTTTCTTTTCTCTCATTTTCAGGTAATTCGACTAAAGATTTTAGATGATTAGTGATTAATCCCTTTTTACCAAACACTTCTATTCTAATAGAATTTAATTTATCTAATGTACCTGTGTTAGATATCTTTTCTTCTATTTGTTTTTCTAGATTCTCTAATTCTTCTGACATAAATTAAAAAAAACTCTTATAAAAAATTTATTTTAGCAGTTTTATAAGGAGTTTTTTATTAATTTTTTTTACTTAGTTTGTCGGATTTTATCTACAATAAATTTAAACGTATTTGGATTATTTTTAGCAATGTCAGCAAGAATTTTTCGATCAATATTAATCTCTGACTTTTTTATACCATCAATAAATTGGTTATAACTCATTCCATGTTCTCTAACTCCAGCATTGATTCTTTGTATCCATAAGCCTCTAAAATTTCTTTTTTTTGTTCTTCTATCACGGTATGCATACTGCAACCCTTTCTCTACTTTCTCAATAGCAATTCGAAAAACATTCTTAGATCTGCCTCTATAACCCTTGGCTAATTTAATTATCTTTTTATGTTTTGCTCTTGCTTGAACTCCTCTTTTAACTCTAGCCATTTTATTATATTAATTATTATACGGTAAATAATTCCTTATAGTTTGAAAATTTGATTTTTTTAAAATTGTTGTACCTCTTGCTTTTCGTTTCATTGATTGAGATCTTTTTCTTAAATTATGTCTTTTAAAAGCAAAATTCCTTTTAAGTTTACCTGAACCTGTAAAAGTAAATCTTTTTTTTGCTGCACTTCTTGTTTTGAGTTTTGGCATTAAAATAACCTAAAAAATTAGAAATATACTCAGTATTTAAAATGAAATCAATAAATTATTTTGAAGGATTTAAAACCATAACTAATTGTCTTCCTAGCATTTTTGGCTCTTGTTCAATTGTAGAAATGTCTTTTATATCTTCTTTTATTCTAATAAAAAGATTTTTTCCTAAATCTCTATTCCCATAAAATTCTCTACCTTTCCACCTTAAAGTTACTTTGACTTTATCTCCCTTCTGCAAAAACTTTTGAATATGTTTCATTTTAATTTGATAATCATGGTCATCAATTCCAGGTCTGAAGCGTACTTCTTTAGTTATAGAGATTTTTTGTTTTTTTTTCTTCTGATTTTCTTTTTTTTGTTGTTGATATTTATATTTTCCTAAATCTAATATTTTACAGATAGGTGGCTTAGTATTCGGAGATATTTCAACTAAATCAAGCCCAAGGTCTTTTGCCTTTTTAATACCATCATCAACAGAAAATTCTCCTAACATCTCTCCTTGATGATCTATTAATTTTATTTTATCAGCTCTTATATAATGATTTACTCGTGGACCACGTGGCTTGTAAAATCTCTTGCGTTTATATTCTTGTATTCTTGTACTCCTTTTTTAATGTTTAATTAATAAATTATCCCTTAAATTTTAATTTATTCAAATTTTTTTTTTTATATATTCAATTGCTTTATCTAATTTTAAAAAAATTTGTTTCTCTATAGTTAGTTCCCTTATAGTAACAGAATTTTCTTTTTTTTCTTTTTCTCCGATAATTAGTATTATAGGAACTTTTTTATGACTATGTTCTCTAATTTTATAATTAATTTTTTCATTGCGTGAATCAAACTCAACTTTTATATTTAATTTAGATAATTTTTTATGAATTTCTTCCCCAAAATTATTAAATTTTTCAGTAATAGTACATACTGCAACTTGTGTAGGTGCTAGCCAAAACGGAAATTTTCCATTGTAGTGCTCAATTAAAATACCCAAGAATCTTTCTAAAGATCCAAATAATGCTCTATGAATTAAAACTGGTCTTTGTTTTTCACCTTTTTCATTTATATAGTTTGCGTTTAATCTTTCAGGCAAATTAAAATCTACTTGAACTGTTCCACATTGCCAATCTCTGTTGATTGCATCTTTTAAAACAAATTCAATCTTTGGACCATAAAAAGCTCCCTCACCTTTATTAATTGTATAATCTACTCCTGCTTCCTTAACAGCGCTTAATAAGGCTTTCTCAGATTTATCCCATATTTTATCATCACCAACTCTTTTCTTTGGTCTGTCAGCATAATTAATTTTTATATTTGAAAATCCAAAATCCTTATATATTTTCAGAATTAAATTCGTTACTTCAATACATTCCTGAGTTATTTGATTTTCAGTACAAAATATATGCGCATCATCTTGAGTAAAAGATCTAACTCTCATCATTCCGTGTACAGCACCCGAAGGCTCATATCTGTGTACTTTTCCAAATTCTGAAATTTTAATTGGAAGGTCTTTATAACTTTTTATACCTTGGTTAAAAACTTGTATACAACCTGGGCAGTTCATAGGTTTAAGCGCAAAAACTCTTTTATCTTCTGTATTAATCGTAAACATGTTTTCTTTAAATTTTTCCCAATGTCCTGATTTTTCCCACATAGTTCTATCCAACATATCAGGAGTATTAATTTCTTCGTATCCAGCTTCTGATTGTTTTTTTCTTAAATAATTTTTTAATCTCATAAAAACATCCCATCCTTTATTATGCCAAAATATAGACCCGGGGCTTTCTTCTTGGAAATGAAATAAATTCATATCTCGTCCTAGTTTTCTATGATCTCTTTTATCTGCCTCTTCTAAAATTTTTAAATAATTGTCTAAATCTTTTTTTGTTGTCCAAGCGGTACCATAAATCCTTTGCAACATTTCATTATTAGAATCACCTCTCCAGTAAGCTCCTGCTAATTTAATGAGTTTAAAAAATTTTCCAATTTTTCCGGTTGAAGGAGAATGTGGCCCCTTGCAAAGATCAAGAAACTTCCCTTGTTTATAAATTGTAATTTCATCTTTATTTGGAATATCTTTTATAATTTCAGTTTTATATATTTCGCCTTGGTTTTTAAAATAATCAATTGCTTTTTTTCTACTCCAAACTTCTTTTTCAAATGACTCATTCTTATTAATTATTTCTAACATTTTTTTTTCTATTTTTATTAAATCTTCAGGAGTAAATGGTTTTTTTTTTGAAAAATCGTAATAAAATCCATTCTCTATTGGTGGCCCAATTGTAATTTGAACATCAGGATAAAGTATTTTTACAGCTTCAGCCATAACATGCGCTGCATCATGTCTTAATATTTCAATTCCTAAATCGCTTTCTTTAGTTATAATTTGCGCTTCACAATCTTTGTTTATTTTAAAGTTTAGATCTTTTAATTGGCCATTAATAGATATTGCTATTGCAGATTTTAATAAACTTGGACTTATACTTTTTGCAAATTCATTACCTGGTATCGGGCTAGAAAATTTTTTTATTGAGCCATCAGGAAGCTTTATTGAAACCATAACAATTAAATTATACCAAATTACAATTCGTATCCAAAGTCATTACGCAAACAATCTAAAACTTCATCAACTGTAAGATTTCTTAAATCTTTTTTTTTTATTACTTTTACTATTTTTTTTTTATTTATTGTTCTTGGGGAACATCTATCAGGATTAGAATCATCTGAGAATAAAACTAATGAATGACAACCGCTCATTGAAAATGCGTGCATGGGGCCGGTATCATTTCCAATTGCTATTTGAGCCTCCCTAGCTAAAACACAGAGATCTTGAATACTTGTTTTATCGACTAAGTTTATACATCCATTTGTATTCATTGCAATAAAATCTGCTACTTTTATATCCTCAAAATTACCTAATAAAACCGGGGTTATTTTTTTTTGAATAAATTTTCGTGCTAATTCAACATATTTTGTCTCTGGCCATCTTTTTTTTGGTCTATGTGAAGAAGTGCCTGGAGAAAGTAAAACGTAAGGTTTCTTAATTCTAAAAATTTTATTACTTTTTACCCAAGACAGATCACTCAATTTTATATTCTTAATTCCAATTTCTGCTAATTGAATTTTATGTCTTTCTATTGTATGAATTTTATTTCTATCTGGATTGTTATCTGGATGTGAACAATTAAAAGCAACTCCTGACCACTCTACAAATTTTTTCATTCTAAAAAAATTATAATAAAAAGAACTTCTTTGCGATGTTTGAAGATCATAAACTCTATGAAAATTTTTTTTTCTTAACAAACTAACTAATTTAAACATTTTTTTTATGTTCCAAAAACTTGGTCTGTCATCTACTATTATTTCGTCAAAATAATTACTTTCTTCCGCAAATTCTTTAAATGTATTTGTAGTTAATAAAAATAATTGATCGTTTAAATGATAATTTCTTATAGCTTTAAATGGCCCAAAGGATAAAATGAAGTCACCTAAAGCTCCATGTTTAATGATCAAAATATTTTTCTTTTTCAAAACCATTATTTTATTTAATTATAGAATTGTATAATTTATGATTTGCTTCATACATTTTTTCAATATTGTATCTTTCATTAACCCATGTCCTTGCATTTTTAATAATTTTCTTTTTTTCTTCTTTAGATAAAGAAAGCAAATGCTTTAATTTATCTGCTAGATCACGCTCATTTTTAGGCTTAAATAACATTCCATTAAAATTGTTTTTAATTAGTTCTAATGAACCGCCATGTCCACTAGCAATAACAGGTCTTTTCATTGCTTGAGATTCTATAATTATTCTACCAAACCCCTCTGGTTTATCTGCTGGTGAGACCACAATATCAGATATTTTATATGCGGCTGGCATATCAGAACATGGGCCAGTAAATTTTATATAATCAAAAAGTTCATTTTCTTCAACCAATGAGTTTATTTCAGACTCATAATTAGAATTTTTTTTTGTTGAACCTACCATTAAACAAATAAATTTAATTTTCGGATCTTTTTTTAATATCGCAATTGCTTTTAAAAGTGTTTTATGACCTTTAAAAGGAGCTATTCTCGATGGAAATAATATAACTGGAACTCCGTCGGGTAATTGCCAATGGTTTGTAAGAAAAAAAAGTCTTTTTGAATCAACATTTTTTGGATTAAACCTTTCTGAATCTACACCTCTAGGAATAACAACAATGTTTTCTTTCTTTTTTCTTGTAAAATTATAGTTTTTAAACAAATAACTTTTAACATATCTAGAGATTGCAATAATTCTTGACGATTTTAACATAATTGAATTATAAATTTTTTTGAAAAAGTTTTGAGCACTGTATGCTCCATGAATTGTAGAAACAAGTTTTACACCTCTTAGCATTAAACAAGCATAATATGCACTCCAAGCAGGTGCCCTGCTTCTAACATGAACAATTTTCACTTTATACTTTTTTATAATCCATGCTAATGTGAAAATATTAAAGAGAATCATTAAAGGATTTTTAAATTTTAATGGTAATTTAATATGTTTAATGCTTCGAAAATCTAATTTTTGTACTAACGAACCGCCAGATGAAGTTACTATTACTTTCCAACCTTTTTTTTTCATATAAGTTGAAATTTCAAGGGTTCCTATCTCTGCTCCACCTATATTCATTTCTGGTATGACTTGAAGAATTATTTTTTTATTTTCAATTTTAGTCATATTATTTTTTGTATTTAAGCTAATTTCTTTTTTAAATCTATATTCTTTTTATCAAACACAGGTTTTTCTAATTGATTAATTATTTCTTTAGGCACTACTTGCCAGAAGTTCTTTTTCTCATTTGCCCAATCTCTAACGATTTCTTTTGCTTTAATAGAATTGGTAAATTTAATATGATCATTAATTAATTCTTTTAAAATATTTTCCCAATAAAATTTTTCTATTTTGCAATAAACTATTGAATCATTATTTACATAATCAGGAAATATATCAGTTTTATCATATACAAAAGCCATTCCTCCCGTCATACCTGCAGCAAAATTTTCTCCTACTTTTCCTAGTATCACAACTGTCCCACCTGTCATATATTCGCAACCATTGTTGCTACATCCTTCAATAACAGCATTTGCTCCGGAGTTTCTAACAGCAAATCTTTCACCTGCCTGTCCATTAGCAAATAATTCTCCACTTGTTGCTCCATATAAAATTGTATTACCAATAATTATATTTTCATGAGGAACAAATTTTGATTTTTCACCTGGTTTAATTATTATTCTTCCGCCACTTAGGCCCTTACCTACATAATCATTTGCATCTCCTTCAACTAAAATATCTATTTGCTTTACAAGAAAAGCTCCTAATGACTGTCCAGCGCTTCCATTTAATTTAATCTGTATTTTTAGATTTTTATCTATGTCTAATTTATTATTAGTAATAAATGAAGATAATTTTGCTCCGACAGATCTATCTGTGTTTTTTATTAAATAACTCAAATGTATTTTTTTCACCTTATTTCTTTTTCTTTTGCTTATAAAGTCACTAATAAGTTTTTTATCTAAACTCTCCGGAACTTCGTTTCTTCTCTTTATAGCACAATATACAGGATCTTTAGATTCTGCCTTCACTAAAAGTGAATTCAAATCAATTGTATTAACAGTTATATTTTCTTTACTAATTTGTCTAAGCAATTCTGTTTTTCCAATAATCTCATTTATAGATCTAAAACCTAATTTTGATAATATTTCTCTTGTTTCTCTAGCAATAAATGAAAAAAGATTTGTGACTTTTTCTGGAGTGCCTTCAAATTTTTTTCTTAAATTAGGTTTCTGCGTACATATACCAACTGGACATACATCACTATGGCACTGTCTAACTAATATACATCCCATTGCAACTAAGGAAGTTGTACCGATTCCATACTCCTCAGCTCCCAGTATAGATGCAATAATAATATCTCTTCCAGTTTTTATACCTCCATCGGTTCGCAATCTAACTTTATGTCGTAAATTATTAGCAACTAAAATTTGATGAACTTCAGATAAACCTAATTCCCATGGTGTTCCGGCATATTTAATACTTGTTTGAGGGCTTGCTCCAGTACCTCCTGAATGTCCTGATATTAAAATTGTATCTGCTTTTGCTTTCGCAACACCCGCTGCTACAGTTCCAATTCCAGAGCGAGAAACTAATTTCACACAAACTCTAGCTTTAGGATTTATTTGCTTCAAATCATAAATAAGTTGTGCAAGATCTTCGATTGAATAAATATCGTGGTGGGGAGGGGGTGAAATTAATGTTACTCCTTTAGTTGAGTGTCTTAATTTTGCTATTTCTTCTGATACTTTAAATCCTGGTAGTTGTCCTCCTTCCCCAGGCTTAGCTCCTTGGGCCATCTTAATTTCAATTTCCTGACAACTATTTAAATATTTTGCTGTAACACCAAATCTACCTGAGGCGATTTGTTTTACTCTAGAGTTCTTATTATCCCCATTTGGTAATTTTTTAATTCTTTCTTCATCTTCGCCACCTTCTCCACTACATGAATATGCCCCCATTCTGTTCATTGCAATTGCTAAAGTTTCATGTGCTTCTTTAGATAACGCGCCATGTGACATGCTACCACTACTAAACCGTTTACAAATGCTTGCTTCGGATTCAACTTTGTTTATAGAAACTTCATTTTTTGAGTTTCTAAATGTAAATAAATCTCTGATATTAATTAATGGAAGATCGTCTATGCCTTTACTATAAACTTTAAATTTTTTATAAGAATTGCTATTAACTGCGTTTTGTAAAGTATGTATTAAAGTTGGTTGAAAATAATGATTTTCTCCTTTTTTTCTAAACTTGTAATATCCTCCAATAGGCAAAGATAAAAACTGTTCATTAAATGCTTTAGAATGTAAATTTATAACTCTATTTTCTATTTCGTGAAATCTTAATCCTGATATCCTAGATGGCATACCAGGAAATAAATCAGCAACTAAAGTTCTATTTAAACCAAGTGCTTCAAAATTATATCCAGCTCTATAAGAACTTAAAACAGAAATACCCATTTTAGACATTGTTTTTAGAATTCCTTTATTTATTGATGATTTATAATTCTCTAAAATATCTTTTGAACTTATACCTAAATAATTATTTTTTTTATATCTGTTTAATATAGTTCTTTCAGCTAAATATGGATTTATAGTTGTAGCACCAATTCCAATTAGAACCGCAAAAGAATGAACATCTAAAACGTCTGATGCTTGCACGTTAATTGATGTAAAACTTCTAAGTCCCTCATTAACTAAATGGGTATGTACTGCACCAACAACTAAAGGCATAGGGATAGCAGCATTTTTCAAATTAACCTTTCGGTCAGTTAACAAAATGTGCTCGACTCCGCTTCTAATTGAATCTTCTGCTTCTTGTTGAATTCTTTTTATAGATTTTTCTAAGTTTGTATTTTTTGTATTTATTATAAAAGTGCAATCAATTTCTTTTGATTTGTTTTTTAATTTATTTTTCAAATATTCGTATTCTGATGTAAATAAAAAAGGAGAATCAAGCAATATAAAATTACATTGTGATTCACTTTCTTCTAAAATATTACATAAATTTCCTAATCTTGTATTTAAAGACATAACATTAGTTTCTCTTAATGAATCCATAGGAGGGTTAGTTACTTGGCTAAAATTTTGTCTAAAAAAAGGATACAAACCGCGATAATTTTTTGATAGTAAAGTTATAGGTGTATCGTCTCCCATTGAACCTATAGCTTCATTTTTTTCTAATGACATTGGATCTAAGATTAATTCTAAATCTTCTATATTCCACCCTGATGCCATTTGTCTCTTCTTCAAATCATCTTCTTTAAAATAAAAAAAATCATTTTGTTTAATATCATTTGTCGGAACAAACTTTTTAGTTCTTTGTAACCATTTATGATATGGATGTCGATTTACTAAATCGTTTTTAATATCATCCGAACTAAAAAATTTACCTTCTTTAAGATTTACTCCTATTATTTGACCTGGTCCAAGATGACCTTTTTGCCTAATATTAGCATTATCTATATGGACCATTCCAGTTTCAGAACCAACAAATAAAATATTATTTTTTGTAATTGTATATCTCATTGGTCTAAAACCATTTCTATCCATACCAGCTATGACCCAGTCTTTTCCATAAGCTGCTATAGCTGCCGGCCCATCCCAAGGTTCTAAAACTGAATAACAGTATTCAAAAAAATCTTTAATTTTTGTACTTTGATTTTTATTTTTTGCTTCTGGAATAGTTAGTGCTTTAATCATAGGTAAATCTTTTCCAGAATTTAACAAAAGCTCATAAAAAGAATCTAAAGCTGCTGAATCTGATGACCCATCCTGAATTATAGGAAAAATTTCTTTTATATTATTCCCTAAATTTTCAGAAAACATTTTGGATTCATGAATGATTGACCAATTTATATTACCTTGAATTGTGTTTATTTCACCATTATGAGCTAAAACTCTAAAAGGTTGTGCTAAAGACCAAGTTGGAAAAGTATTTGTTGAATATCTTTGATGAAAAATTGCAAAATTTGAAATAAATTCTTTATGAGTTAAATCTGGATAAAATTTATCAATCTGTTCGGCAAGAAACATTCCTTTATATACAATAGATTTTGATGATAAAGAGCATATATAGAAATCTTTTTTTGCATCAGAGGGTATTCTTTTTTCAATTTTTCTTCTTAAAATAAACAATTCTTTTTCAAAGTCTTCATCGCTTAAATTCTTAGAATTTTCAAAAAAAATCTGTTCAATTTCAGGTCTGTTATCATTAGCTTTCTGCCCTATTGCATTCAAATTAACTGGGACAGATCTCCAACAATAGATCTTATTTCCAGAGTTAATAATTTCTCTCTCTGTAATTGTTCTGCATATTTCTTGAGAAACAATATCAGTTCTAGGTAAAAATATCATACCAACAGCAATATTTTTCTTCGAAGGGGTAACGCCTAATGATCTTATGTAATCTTTAAAAAATCCTTGTGGAAATGAAACTTGTATGCCTGCTCCATCACCAGTTTTACCATCAGCATCAACTGCCCCTCTATGCCAAACAGCCTTTAATGCTTTAATTCCTGCATCTACAACATTTCTATTATGTTGGCCGTCAATAGATGCAACCAAACCAACGCCACAACTATCATGTTCTTGAGACGGGTTGTAAATTCCAGATTTGAAAAGTTTTGTAAAATTTTTTTTTTCTAGCATTTGATTAAATATTTATGTATAGATTCTGCAGCATCCCTACCATCTTTAATAGCCCAGACAACTAAAGATGCTCCTCTAACTATATCTCCTGCTGCAAAAACACCTGGTTCACTAGTCATCATAGTTTCGTGATTAATTTTTAATGTACCCCAATCAGTAACTTTTAATTTTGATTCATTAAACATTTTTGGAATGTTTTCAGGATCAAATCCCAATGCTTTTATTATCAAATCGGCTTTTAAAGTATGAGTTTTATTTAATAAAATTTTTGGAACCATACGACCAGAAGCATCTGGTTTTCCTAAAACAACCTCAGCTACCTCAATATCAATATGGTTATTTATTCCTTTAAATTTTGTTGGAACTGACAACCAAGAAAATTTTATACCTTCTTCTTCTGCATGAGAAACTTCCCTCATTGAACCAGGCATATTTTCTCTATTCCTTCTATATAAACATGTAACACTTTTGGCATTTTGTCTAACTGCAGTTCTTACACAATCCATAGCTGTATCACCACCTCCAATTACTACTACGTTCTTATTAATGGAATTGAGTTTTCCATTATCGTATTCAGGAACATTATCCCCTAAATCTTTTTTATTATTTGTAATTAAAAAATCGAGAGCTGGTACAATCTTTGTTAAATTTTCTTCAGAAAAATCTAATTCTTTTGCTTTATAAACTCCTGTTGCAATTAATATTGCGTCGTGTTTTTTTTTTAAAAAATTAAATGGTTTTGTTTTACCTACTTCAAAATTATTGTGAAAAACAATTCCACTCTCTTTAAGAATTTTTGTACGTCTTTGAACCGCATATTTTTCAAGTTTAAAATTAGGTATTCCGTAAATTAATAATCCACCTGGACGATCATATTTGTCATAAATTTCAACTTTATAACCCTTTTTTCTTAATTCTTCAGCAGCTGCTAAGCCCGCGGGACCAGAACCCACAATTCCAATTGATTTATTAATTTCTCTTGTTAACTTGATTGGTTTAACCCAACCTTTTTTCCAAGCAGTATCTGTAATATGTTTTTCAACTCTACCAATAGTTACTGATTCAAAACCTTTCTCTATAACACAATTTCCTTCACATAATCGATCTTGGGGGCAAATACTCCCGCAAATTTCTGGAAAATTATTTGTTGATTGGGAAACTTCATATGCCTCTTCAAGTCTATTTTCTGCAGCTAATTTTAACCAATCAGGAATATTATTGTGTAATGGACAGTGCACTTGACAAAATGGTATGCCGCATTGAGAACATCTCCCAGCCTGCTTGTTTGCTTCTAATTTATTAAAATCCTTATATATTTCATCAAAATCTTTTAATCTTAAAGAACTGCTTCTTTTTTTTGGCATCTCTTGTTTTTGATTAACAAATTGTAAAAGTTTAGTTGTCATAGATATAAATATAACTGATCTTGTTTAATATTGTAGTAAAAATAAGAATTTTTTGAAAAAAGCCTTATAAACCAACAATTATTCGGTCAGTAAAACTGACCTATTATTACAAAAATTAAGAGTTATAATCATAACTTTATGGATTTCGAAAATTTATTACAAATAATCGTTACAGCAATAATTCAAGGTGTTACAGAGTTTTTACCTGTCAGCTCGTCTGGACACACTTTATTTGTAAACAATATATTTTTCTGGAAAGATGCGATAAATTTAAATTTATTTGTTGCGGTTCATTTTGGAACTTTAGCTGCTGTTATAAAATATTTTTGGTCAGATATAAAAAAATATTTTATTCTCGGTTGCATTGAAATTTTAAAAAAAAAAAAAGAAAATCAACTGCAAAGTAGAATGTTAGCAAATATTATTATCAGTACTTTGCCAATTGCTTTCGTAGGGTACTTTCTTACAACAACTTTAGAGGGCAATAGAATTCTGAATAGTTTATACACGCCATCAGCTTTAATTTTTTCAACATTTTTTTTTGCAATCATTTTATTTATATCAGATAAAACTAAATCAGATTCTACTTTAACGACAGAAAAAGAATTTGATAATTTATCTTTTATGCACGCTTTTTTTATCGGATTTTTTCAAATATTTGCATTAATACCTGGTGCTAGTAGAGCAGGGGTTTGTATTTCAGCAGCAAGATTTTTAGGGCACAATAGAATTTCAGCAACTAAATATTCTATGTATCTTTCCGTGCCAACTATTTTTGGAGCAGTTATAGTAGTAAATACAAATTTACTTGATTGGTCTTTTTCCTTTTCTTTGATTGAAATTTTTTTTGGATTTGTTTTAAGCTTTGTTTTTGCATTTTTTACAATTGACTTTTTTTTAAAAATATTAAAAAAAATGAGTCTAACTGTATTTGTTATTTACCGAATTCTCTTAGCAAGCTTAATGTTTGTTTATTTGTTTTAATGTTTAATAATTTTTAAATCTGATTTGTTATTTAACATCTGTTTAATTTTTTTAATTTTTATTATTTTTTTATTCAAAACAAACAAAAGAATAACTAAAGCACAATCAAATTTAAACTTTCTAGAATGTTTTATAATTTTTAATATTTTCTCAATAGGCCACAAATAAAAATTTGTTATTTCCCCATCATTATTTTTAGGAGTAAAATCATTGGGCAATTCTAAATTGTAACAAAATAAAATATGTCTGCTTAGACCTAATTTAGTTTCAACTCTATATGAAACTGTTCCATCATATTTTGATTTTAAAATTAATGTTTTACTAATGTTTGCCTCTTCATAGGATTCTTTAATAAGATTTTTTTTAACAGTAATATTAAATGGCAATCCTCCAGCAGCAATTTGGTCTAAATCATTTGGGAAATTACCTTTTCTTGTTCTTCTGCCAACCCACATTAAATATTTATTATTTTTTTTTAAAAAACCATTCAAATGTACTCCGAAAAATTGGAATCCAAAAAAAGGGCCTATTAATCTTTGAACTTTTAAAAGTGGTTTTGATTTAAAAGATTTAAATATAGGAAAAAATTCGCGATGTTTTGATAAAATTAATTTTTTTTTTAATAAATAAAGAAAAACTTGATTTATAGCATATGTTCTCTTTTGAAAACTATTAATTTCTTTTTTTAAAAATATTTTATTTTTTTTAAGTATAAAAAACTTTGGAAATTTATTAACGATATTCAAATTTTTTTTTTTTATATATCCTACGTGGTATTTGTTTATAAAGAATTTAAAAAAATTTGATTCTTTATATTTGTTACAATCTTTTAATCTTTGAACAAAAGACATTTTTTGAAAAAAAATATATACATTTAAATGTATTGCTTTTCAAGAATATTTATAAAGTCTGACATAATTAAATTTATATCATAATTCTTTGGCGTATATATTCTAGAAACACCAAGATTTAGCATTTTTTTCTCATCTTCAAGAGGAATAATTCCTCCGACAACTACAGGAATATTGGAAATCTTATTTTTATTTAACAATCTTATAATTTCCTTCGTCAAAGACATATGTGAACCTGAAAGTATCGATAAAGCAATCATATGAACACTCTCTTCAATAGCGGTATTTACTATTTGTTCAGGCGTAAGTCTTATACCCTGGTAAACAACTTCCATGCCCGCGTCTCTAGCAGCTACTGATATTTGTTCTGCTCCACTTGAATGTCCATCTAAACCTGGTTTACCAACTAATAATTTGACTCTTCTTTTTAGTTTTACAGACAGTTTATTTATTCTTTCATTAATTTTTTTGTGATCTCTTTGTTCTATTTTCGAAGTTTTTCCTACACCCGTAGGTGCTCTATATTCACCATAAATTTTTCTTAAAGTATCAGTCCACTCTCCTGTTGTAACTCCAGCATGAGCGCATTCTATTGAGGTTTCCATTATATTTTTATTTTTAGACGCTAATTCTTTTAATTTTTTTAATACTTTAACACACTTAGATTCATTTCTTTTTTTTCTCCACTTTTTTAATTTATTAATTTGTTCTTTTTCTGCGCCAGGATCAACTTTTATAAAACCTTCTTTATCATCTTTTAATGGAGAATACGCGGTTTCTTTAAATTTATTTACTCCTACAACTGTTTGTTCTTCATTCTCAATTGCAGCAACTCTTTGAGACATCGATTTAACTAAATTATTTTTCATATAACTATTTTCTACTGCTGCAACAGTGCCTCCCATTTTTTCAATAATTTTTAATTCCTTATTAACTATTTCTTTGAGCTTTAATACTTTTTTATTAATAACTTTAGATCCGTTAAAAATATCTTGGTACTCCAATAAATCAGTTTCATAAGCGATGATTTGTTGTAGTCTAATACTCCATTGTTGATCCCAAGGTCTTGGTAATCCTAAAGCCTCATTCCACGCAGGTAATTGGACAGCTCTGGCCCTTGCGTCTTTTGATAAAACAACTGATAACATTTCTAAAAGTATTCTATAAACATTATTTTCTGGTTGTGGCTCAGTTAAACCAAGTGAATTAACCTGGACACCATATCTTAATCTTTTAAGTTTTTCATCTTTAATTTTAAATTTTTTAGTACAAATATCATTCCACAAACTAGTCATTGCTCTCATTTTACACATCTCAGTAATAAATCTAATTCCTGCATTAACAAAAAAACTAATTCTACCCACAACCAAAGGAAAATCTTTTTCTGGAACCTGGCCACTCTTTTTTACTGTATTTAAAACCTCGCATGCGTTTGAAAGAGCATAAGAAATTTCTTGCTCGGGTGTGGCTCCTACCTCTTGAAGGTGATAAGAGCAAATATTAATAGGATTCCATTTAGGTATATCTTTATAAGCAAAAGATATAATATCAGATGTCAGTTTCATACTTTCTTTAGGAGGAAATATATAAGTTCCTCTTGAAAGGTATTCTTTAATAACATCATTTTGTGTGGTTCCTTGGAGATCTTTTCTTTTATATCCTCTTTTCTCCGCTGCTGCAATATATAAAGAAAATAACCAAGCTGCAGTAGCATTAATTGTCATTGAAGTATTCATTTTACCAATAGGAATACCTTTAAATAACTCCAACATATCTCCAATATGGCAAATTGGGACACCAACTTTTCCTACTTCTCCTTGTGCTAACATATGATCAGAATCATAGCCTGTTTGCGTTGGAAGATCGAAGGCAACTGAAAGACCTGTTTGTCCTTTTTTTAAATTCGATCTGTATAGCTTATTTGATTCTTTAGCAGATGAATGTCCTGAATAAGTTCTTATTAGCCATACATCATCTTTGTTGTTTTTATCTTTTTTATTCATATTTTATTTTTAATAATAAAAAAAAAGTATATATAGTTATAAAAAAAAAATTTATTAGATTTTTATATTAACTATTATATTAGAAATATCTAAATGAACGAAAAAAAAGAATTATATGAAATAGGGGAAATTCCCCCATTAGGGCATGTGCCTAAACAAATGTATGGATGGTTAATCAGAAGAGAAAGGCATGGTGATCCTACAAAAGCAATGAAGGTCGAGGTTGTTGATACTCCAAAAGTAGGGGAAAATGATGTCCTTGTTATGGTAATGGCTGCAGGTGTTAACTATAATGGTGTTTGGGCTTCTCGAGGCGTTCCTATTTCTCCTTTTGATTACCATAAAGCAGAATTTCATATAGCAGGGTCTGATGCTTCTGGAATTATTTGGGCAGTAGGCTCAAAAGTTAAAAGATGGAAAGTTGGCGATGAAGTTGTAATACATTGTAATCAAGACGATGGGGATGATGAAGAATGTAATGGTGGTGATCCTATGCTTTCAACCTCTCAAAGAATTTGGGGATATGAAACTCCAGATGGTTCATTTGCGCAATTTACCGCTGTTCAACAACAACAAATAATGCATAGGCCTAAACATCTTACATGGGAAGAAAGTGGTTGTTATGTTCTATGTCTAGCAACAGCTTATAGAATGCTATACGGTCATGATCCTCACTCTCTCAAACCAGGTCAAAATGTATTAGTTTGGGGAGCAACTGGAGGTTTGGGTGTGTTTGCAACACAATTAGTTAAATTTGCTGGTGCAAATGCAATAGGAGTTGTATCAAGTGATGACAAAATAAAATATGTAAAATCTATTGGAGCAAAAGGTGTTATCAATAGAAAAAATTTCGATTGTTGGGGTGAATTACCAGATGTAAATGATGTAAAAGCATATGGGAATTACATAGAAAAAGTTAAAGAATTTGGAAAAGCAATTTGGGAATATACAGGAAAGTATATTGCAGTAGATAGTGTCTTTGAACACCCAGGCGGTCAAACTTTTCCTGTTTCCTGTTTTGTAGTAAAAAGAGGAGGCATGGTTGTTTATTGTGCAGCTACAAGCGGATATAATTTAACATTTGATGCACGTTACGGATGGATGCATCAAAAAAGAATACAAGGAAGTCATTTTGCAACTTTAAAACAAGCTTCAGAAGCAAATAAATTAATTATTAATAAAAATATAAATCCTTGTATGTCAGAAGTCCTTAGCTGGAAAGATATACCAGAAGCACATATGAAAATGGCAAGAAATGAACATAAACCTGGTAATATGGCCGTTCTAGTTCAAGCAAAGAAACCTGGAATGAAGACTTTAAAATAGTATATTATATAATATGACGGACGCTGCAGTGAATATAAAAAAAGGTAATATTCTCTTGGATGATCTTTTTCTTAAATGTGAAAACTCAATTAAGGCTCTCAATGAATTAGTTAATAAAGCAGAAGCACATATAAAAAAGAAGATTCATAATAAAGGATCTTTAGATACAAAACTTTTAGAAAAAGAACAATTTATTTGCCACGGCTTTGCTTGGTTAAAGACATATAATATAGCATTGAGAGAAATGTTAAATTGGGCAAAAGAATTAACTATTAAAAAAAAAATTTTTGAAACTGAAAAGCTAATTTTACAATCTGCTTTTGGAGAATATTTGTCGCAAATAATTGGTGGAATACCTATGTGGCAAACTGAAATTGTCAGGGCTCATGACTTTGGTTTAACAAATCAAGAATTAGATTCTTTTTTAATTGATGACGTTAATAATTTAATTAAAAACGGGAATACTAATGAAGTAAAAATACAGATTGCCAAATTAATTTCAGACAAAAATTATGGAAATATTGGACTTGAAGATGAAACTTTAGAGATGATACAAGATCAATTTAAAAAATTCTCTGAAGAACAAGTAATTCCAAATGCACATGAATGGCATTTAAAAGATGAATTAATTCCTATAGAAGTAATTAAACAAATGGCTGATCTTGGTGTTTTTGGTTTAACAATTCCTGAAGCTTACGGAGGTCTTGGAATGAAAAAAATTGCTATGTGTGTAGTTACTGAAGAATTAAGTCGTGGATATATCGGTATAGGATCAATCGGGACTAGATCAGAAATTGCTGCAGAATTAATTCGACTTGGTGGTACAGAAGAGCAGAAAAAAAAATGGTTACCAAAAATTTCATCTGGTGAAATTCTTCCTACAGCAGTTTTTAGTGAACCAAATACAGGATCAGATTTAGGGAGTCTAAAAACAAGAGCTGTCAAAGATGGCAATGTATATAAAATAACAGGAAATAAAACTTGGATTACTCATGGTGCTCGTACAGATTTAATGACAATGATGGTAAGAACAAATCCTGATGAAAAAGGATATAAAGGTTTAAGTATAATATTAGCAGAAAAAGATAGAGGAACGGATGAAAACCCATTTCCAACTAAGGGAATGAGTGGGGGAGAAATTGAAGTATTAGGTTATAGGGGTATGAAAGAATATGAAATAGCTTTTGATAATTTTGAAGCTAAATCAGAAAATCTTTTAGGTAATAAAGAAGGAAAAGGTTTTAAACAATTAATGGAAACTTTTGAATCTGCAAGAGTACAAACAGCTGCTAGAGCAGTTGGTATTGCTCAGAATGCTTTAGATATTGGCCTTCAATATTCGCAAGAAAGAGAACAGTTTGGAAAAAAAATTTTTGATTTTCCAAGGGTTTCTACTAAATTAGCTTGGATGGCAGTTGAAACTATGATTGCAAGACAAATAACATATTTCTCAGCAAGAGAAAAAGATTCAAATAAAAGGTGTGATATAGAAGCAGGAATGGCAAAATTGTTAGCTGCAAGAATTGCTTGGTCGAATGCTGATAACGCTGTTCAAATACATGGTGGAAATGGTTATGCGTTAGAATACCCAATTAGTCGCGTATTATGTGATGCAAGAGTTTTAAATATTTTTGAAGGAACAGCTGAAATTCAAGCACACGTAATAGCTAAAGGTTTATTAAGTTAATTATTTATTAATGGAATTTTTTACAAAAATTGCTCCAATATTAATAATTATTGGTCTCATTTTAGTTTCTATAGTGCTAGTTATTGGCCTAGTATCAATGTTAGCAAAAGGTAATTTTAACAAAAAATATTCAAACAAATTAATGAGACTTAGAGTAATAACTCAAGGTATAATTGTTTTAATATTCGCTTTAGTATTCTTAATTAAGTTTTTAGATTAAATTGGTTAAATTAAATAAAATATACACTAAAACTGGCGATAAAGGGTCTACTCAACTTGGAAATGGAAAAAAAGTTGAAAAAAACTCATTAAGAGTTGATGCTTATGGAACTGTAGATGAAGCAAATGCAGCTATAGGATTATCAATTCTAAGAACAAATACAAAAATAAAAAAAATACTTCAGATAATACAAAATGATTTATTTGATTTGGGAGCAGATTTATGTATACCTGATAAAAAAAATATTCAAAAACTTAAAATAACAAATGATCGCGTGGATTATATTGAAGAAAAAATTGATAGTTTTAACAAAGAATTAGCTCCTCTTAATTCATTTGTGCTTCCAGGTGGTTCAAAATCATCAACTTATTTACATATTGCAAGAACTGTAACAAGAAGAGCTGAAAGAAAAGTCGTTGCCCTTTCAAAAAAAGAAAAAATTAATCCTGTATCAATTATATATTTAAATAGATTATCTGATTTGCTTTTTGTTCTTGCTAGATATACAAATAGTAAAGGTAAAAAAGATATTCTTTGGAAACCAGGAAAAAATTTAAAAAAGAAATAAATTTGAATAAAATAAGTTTAAAAAAAATTTCACTTTTTCTACTTATTTTGCTGCCATTTGCAATTATTGTTGGACAAGCACCTTCAGATATAATTGTAAGTACGATTTCTATTTTATTTTTAGTTAATTCTATAATCCAAAAGGATTGGTCTTGGATAAAAATAAAATGGATAAAAATAATTTTTTTTTTATGGATTTATTTAATATTCGCAAGTCTTTTTGCTGTGGATATAAAAACAGCTTTAGAACATTCAGTTTTATTTCTACGTTTTTTTATTTTTGCAGTTGCTCTGCAATATTGGGTTTTAAATGACAAAAGATTTTTAACATATATTTTATACTCTGTTTTAGTTGCATTTATTTTTGTTTTTATTGATACATTTTATCAATTTTTACACTTTGATTTAACTAAAGGTTATGGCCCTGATATTTTAGGTTATTATTCTAATGATCACTTTAGATTAACAGGCCCTTTTAGAAGCAATATACCAGGTGCTTATTTATCTAAATTCTTTTTTATAGTTTTCTTATTTACCATTGTTAAATTAAAAAAATCAAAAAATGATAGTTTGTTATTTGTTCCTTTAATGGCACTAAGTTTTTTTTTAGTATTCTTAACAGGGGAAGCGATGTCTTTTGCTAGTATTGGATTAGGTCTGCTAATTCTTTTTTTATTAGAAAAAAAATTTCGTAAAAAAATAATATTTTCTTTAATTATTTTATTTTGCTTAATTTTTCTTGCAGTGAAATTTAACCCTGTATGGAACAAAATAGAAATAGTTGAAAAAAATCCGTGGCATAACGGAACTGTTTATCAAATTAATTTACCTTGTGAGAATAATAAAAATGAAATTTGTAAAAAAAAATTTGAGACTCAACCTTTTTTTTATGAAGTACTTACTAATTTTTCAAAAAGCGCATATGGGGAAACATATAATCAAGCTATAACTATATGGAAAGATCATCCTTTTTTTGGTATTGGTATAAAAAATTATACAAATGTATGTAAATCAGAAAAATATAAAGAAAATTTAAGATATTTTTTCTGCACTACACACCCGCATAATTTTTACATTCAATGGTTATTAGAAACGGGGGTAATGGGGTTATTAGGATTTATAACTTTATTATTTATTTGGTTTAAATATTTTATTAAAGACATCAAAAAAAATATTAATCCATTAATTTACGCTCCGATATTAACCTTATTTGTTTTATTTTGGCCTATTATGTCTACAGGTAGTTTTTTTTCTAATAGAAACGCAACTATGAATTGGTTTATTATCGCTTTATGTTTAGCTATCACAAATTTAAAAAATAAAAAAGTTTAATTTTTTTTAATTGAAATTGTGTTTTTAGAGTGTAAATATTTATGATCATGAAAATTTTAGTACCAGTAAAAAGAGTTGTAGATTATAACGTAAAAATTAAAGTCAAAAATGATAATTCAGGGGTCGATTTAGAAAATACTAAAATGTCAATGAATCCATTCGATGAAATTGCAGTTGAAGAAGCTGTAAGATTAAAAGAAAAAAAGATATGTGATGAGATTACAGCAATATCTATTGGATCTACAAAATCAGAAGAAACGTTAAGAACTGCTCTTGCAGTAGGAGCTGATAAAGGGATTTTAGTGGAAACTGAAGAAGAAGTGCAACCACTAGAAGTGGCAAAAATTTTACAAGAAATTATTAAAAAAAATAACCCTGATCTAGTATTAATGGGAAAACAAGCAATTGATGATGACTCGAACCAAACAGGGCAAATGTTAGCAGCCTTACTTGACTGGCCACAAGGAACTTTTACTTCTAAATTAGAAATAAATGGAAAAAAAATAAATGTAACAAGAGAAATTGACGGAGGGCTAGAAACACTTAGCATGGAATTACCAGCAATTGTTACAACAGATTTAAGATTAAATGAACCTAGATATGCATCATTGCCAAATATTATGAAAGCAAAACAAAAACCTATAGAAAAAATGACCCCTGGTGATTTAAATATAGAAATTAAACAAAGACTAAAAACTTTGGAAGTTACAGAGCCTCCAAAAAAGGAAACTGGTATAAAAGTAGATAGTGTTCAAGAACTTATATCTAAACTTCATGAAAAGGAAAAGGTAATTTAAAATGAGCGTACTAGTTCTTATTGAGCATGATAATCAAAATATAAAGGGCTCTTCATTAAATACTATAACTGCAGCAAAAAAAATTGATAAATCGGTACATGCAATTGTTTTAGGTGAAAATTGTTCAAAAGTAGCTGATCAAATAAGTAAATGTGAAGGAATAGAAGAAGTTTTTATTGTAGATAATAATATTTATAAAAATCATATAGCAGAAAATATTGCCCCCGTAATAGTTGAATTAGCAAGTAAATATTCTCATATACTTGCTCCTTCATCAACTTTTGGAAAAAATATAATGCCAAGAATTGCCGCACTCTTAGATGTGGCACAAATTTCAGATATTATATCCGTTGAAAATAGCGATACTTTCATAAGACCAATCTACGCGGGAAATGCTAATTTAAAATTACAATCTACTGATAAAAAAAAAATAATTACAGTTAGAACAACAAATTTTGTAGCTACAAAAACTGATGGAGGAAATGCAAAAATTACAAAAATTGATAAAAAAGAAGATTCTGGATTATCTCAATTTGTTAAAAATGAATTAAACAAATCTGATAGACCCGAATTAACAGCAGCAGGTATTATTATTTCTGGAGGAAGAGGAATGGAAAGTGGTAAAAATTTTAATTTATTAGAAGAAGTTGCAGACAAACTGAAAGCTGCTGTTGGGGCTTCAAGAGCAGCTGTTGATGCTGGTTTTGTGCCAAATGATTATCAAGTTGGTCAAACTGGCAAGGTAGTTGCTCCAGAATTATATATAGCAGTAGGAATTTCTGGTGCTATACAACATCTAGCTGGAATGAAGGACAGCAAAATTATTGTTGCAATAAATAAAGATGAAGATGCGCCTATTTTTCAAGTAGCAGATTACGGAATTGTTGGAGATTTATTTAAAATATTACCAGAATTATCAAAAGAACTAGATAAAATTAAGTCTTAATTAAGTAATTAATAAATTCTATAACAGTATTATTATCCCACTCCAAATCACCTTGAAAATAACCTATTAAATCACCTTTTTTATTTATAAAAAAACTAGTTGGAAGTCCAATTAAATTCATTTCTTTTGCTAATGAATTTTTTGTATCGAAATATTCTTCTAAATTAGTAATTTTATTTTCATTAAAAAAATCTTTTACTTTTTTTACACCATCTCTGTCTACAGATATTGCTATTACATCAAAATTTTTATTAATTTTTTTTTTTAGTCTGTCTAAAGAAGGCATTTCTTTAATACAGGGAGCGCACCATGTGGCCCAAAAATTAACTAACAAA
>Ga0310344_10000930_pt1 | contig 22663 bp, 23 predicted proteins | sample HC15DNA20200_MG_FD_203801 | JGI IMG/M metagenome (GOLD analysis project Ga0310344, IMG submission 203801) | Marine microbial communities from station ALOHA, North Pacific Subtropical Gyre - HC15-DNA-20-200_MG | ecosystem: Environmental > Aquatic > Marine > Oceanic | place: Pacific Ocean: North...
GAATAATTCTGGACTTCGCTTGACCACGCTCCCCGAGCAAAATGATGTCCTGGCCAGAGAGAATTGCGTTCTGCAGCTGAGGGATAACCGTATCTTCATAACCGATAATCCCAGGAAACAGTTCCTCACCAATTCTTAACTTTTCGATTAGATTCGCTCGTAGCTCATCCCGAACGGACAACACTTTCGTTCCGCTCTCTTTGAGATCACCAAGCGTCATTGGTCGGTCGTTCGGCACCTACGAGCTCCTCTAATACTCCGGTCACTTAAAAGGGAGTGGCTAGGCGAACGTTACTTCTCCTCGAAACGACACCAGCTCAATCGTGCTGTGACACAGCTGTCAGCCCAGCTAGCTGCCCTGACATTGAGATGCAGTATACGAACGCGAACCGACGCAACAGTAACCGCGACGATTCAGACAATCAAAAAAAACACCCGCTAGAAATCGATTAGACTGACAAAAAGGTGGGATACGAGCGCTAGTTGACCCCATTACTGGTGGACAAATCAGCGGGTCTGGTGTGATCGAGAAGTCGCGAAACAGCCTTGCCTAGAGCTGAATCGCGAACCACAATTATTTCCGGTACGTCCAAAACTTCTGCAAGAGTGACATTCAGTGCTCCTGTGACACTCAATAACGTCGATAATGGTAAATCTCGCTTACCGTTCTCATAGTTCGAAAGCGAGGCTTGAGTAATTCCCGCAAATGCAGCAACGTCCGCCTGAGACATCGATCGACGCGTACGCCACTCTTTGATTCGCTGGCCAACTGCTTCACGCTGCAATCGAACTTCCGAGTCCAATTCTGCCACCATGGCCTATTATTTCCTCTACTGTAGTGTGGGAAGCATTCCTACTTTGTGTTCATTATCACAATCTATGATGGACACCATCTCAGTATTGAGCAAGAGCTTATGGCCACTAAATCAGCAAACATCATGAAATTCAGTCGCTGCAGCTCGATCTAATCACCTGATATTGAAATTATCATCGAAAAAAGGAGATTTCGTCATCACCGCACGATCTCTATCACCCCATTAGTACCAACTGAGGCCAACCATAACCAACCACGTGCTGCGTTGTGAAAAAAGATGTCGCGATGCAACCCAAGGACAGCATTCCCTGTGTCGTGGCAGGTGTAGATATGTCCCAAGGGATCTCCAACGATTCGAAACTTCTGTCCTAAGTAGGTCAATGAGCAAGCAGCGGCTCCTTCGTAAACGATCGTCCCATCCCGCATCGCACCACAAAACCCCCCACCGTCACCAATCGGTGCATTCCCTTGCTCACAGTAATAAAAACTAAGGGGCACATCGATAAAGTCTCCCACGGCAAGTCTAGGCGTGAGATTTTCGCGAGTGGCGATTGCGAACGAGAGTTCGTTTGCCTTCGGCCGTCTACTATTTTGCGCTGTATCAGCAACAAACATCGTCCTGCCATCGTCCAGCGATAAATCGAGGGGTGCCTCAGTCACTGATTGCTGCGATACCTCGAAACGAGGACCACGCTCACTTAACGAAAGAACGTTCGAAACATTAGAAAAAATCGGCACATTCGGAGCGGGAAGCAGAACAGATCGCTCTAAGTGAGATAAATACCTTTCAGAACTTGCGTAATTTTCCGAGCGTGACGAGGAATCAGCGATCTGAGATACCTGATCAGGATTAGCGTGCGTCCGCTCGAGAAAAAAGCTACTCCAGATCGAAATCACAATCGCAAACAGCGCCAGCCCCAGCGAGCTAACGAGTGCGCGACGAAGCGCATGCGCCGCTAGTTGGCGCAGCCGAAAGTAAGGAGTCCCCCGCACGATTGCATTATTACAGCATTTTCATCATCAGAACATCGAGACCGTTAACTACGTGCTCGTCGAGGTTAGAAGGTGTTCACTGCGACGATGACCCTAAATCACGAATTAACTTAGAAGTATCTCCGCAGTACTGCTCAGAATACATCTCTACCACTGCAAATCATCAGCACACGAGATAGTCTTATGAGAGAAGATTCTCAGCACGCAGGTCACCGATAGCACTCCGAAAGGCATCCACAGTGTCTGACACCTCTGAATCCCCGTGCTCCGAAGACACCATGCCGCCATTCCCCATCAAATCAACGCCATGATTGAACAATGCCCATCTCAGAGGGCGCATCAGCTCCTCAGAAATGCCTAGAGGTTGCTCTGTCGCGTCCCATTCCGTGTCAGACGGCATTGGCGCATCGTAACCGAGATTCAAATGCCACATACTCGAGACCGCCCATGCAGAACCTGGTACTGATTCCGATTTGAACAAGGCATTCAGCTCTCGCGAGATCGCGGCAGCAGCAGCATCGGCCCTGCGCACTGGATCCCCATCCTCAATAATTTTCAGAGCGGTAAGTCCAGCAGCAGCCGAAGCAGGGTTCGCATTAAATGTCCCTTGATGACTAATACGATGCTCGTTGTTCCAATCAGTGTCAGCATCACGCATGTCGAGCATCCCGATGATGTCGGCACGACCGGTTATACAACCCCCCGGTAATCCACCTGCAAGAATCTTCGCGTGAGTCGAAAGATCCGGTGTTACCTCGTAACGTTCCTGTGCACCGCCAGGAGCCATTCGAAAGCCTGTAATTACCTCGTCCATCACCATCAAAGTCCCGGTTGATTCGGTGAGATGACGCATTTCATGCAGATAACTTGAAGCGATCGGAGTGGTGCCCCAATGAGCACCCGTCGGTTCAAGAATAACTGCCGCGACATCACGGTCAGATAACGCCTCCGCAAGCGCATCGGTATCACCGGCAGGAATAATCGTCAGTGCATCGTAAAAACCTTCTGGCACACCCACCGAGTGGGGGTGCTGATCGTCGGGTTGGAGTTTTCCCACAACTAGGTCATGCCAACCATGAAAGTGATCATCAAGCTTTACGATCCGTTCCCGTCCTGTATAAGCACGCGCTAGACGCAAAGCCATCATCGTCGCCTCGGTGCCAGAACTCGTGAACCGTACTCGCTCCCCGCATGGAACCATCTTCAGAACTTGCTCACCCCACTCGACTTCCAGGTCGTGCGACGAACCAAAGTGCGTGCCACGATTCAATGCTCCGCTTATCGCCTCAACAACCTCAGGCCTGTTGTGCCCTAGCAGTAGTGCCCCGTGGCCACCGATGTAATCAACAAGCTCGTTGCCATCGACATCCCACTTCCGACTACCAACAGCACGTTCCACATAGATCGGAAATGGCTCAAAAGCTCGCGCATCGTGTGTGACGCCGGATGGAAATATGGAAGCTGCTCGTTTAGCTAGCTGCTTTGAAGACGGATGTAGCGTCTCAAAGTTCTCGAGAATCGTTGGCATCAGGGGCACCGTTCTTCTTCTAATCAATATCTTTAGATAGTCTCCCTTGAGCCACGTAGCATGACAAGTCAATGACGTCTTCAGTCTGATCTCCGCGATGCTATTCTGCGTTGAATAAGCATCGATCGCATGACGAAAGGACCCGCATGGCTGCTAGAGCGAGGCTGACTGACGCCGAGATCGAAGCTGGTCTCGGCAACATCGACGGCTGGAAACACCTCGGAGACGGGAACCGCAGGGGAGTGAATCGATTCGACTGGATCGAAGGTAACGGTAGTGTAATCACACGCACGTTCGAGTTTCGTGACTTTGTAGATGCGCTCGGTTTCATCGCTAAAGTAGGTGGACTCGCGGAGCAGATGAACCATCACCCTGAAATCGTGAACATATATAACCGCGTCCGCATCACGCTAAATACCCACGACTCTGATGGTGTTACTGACCTCGATCTCAAGCTCGCGATGGAAATCAACAATCACCTGTAATCTCGGGAGCAGAATTCGTCGAACTCGCACTGAACGCAGAACTTACATGAGAACCAGTTCAGAAAGTGCAATCAGTTTCGACAACAACTATCAGCATGAGCTCTTTTACAAAGGCATTCGAATCGAAAGACTTACGGAAGGAACTCCTAAATGGAACTTGGACTCGCCAACAAAGTCGCGATCGTAACTGGTGGCAGCGAAGGCATAGGTAAAGCATCAGCACGTGCTTTAGCGCAAGAAGGAGCTAACGTTGCGATATGCGCACGACGCCCGGACATCCTTGAAGCTGCTATCACCGAAATCCGTGAAGAAACCGGCGGCACGATCGTGGGGATCGTTTGCGACGTGACTGATGAAAGTTCAGTGCAACAACTGATCGTCGATGTCGTAGAGCTTTGGGGACAAATCGACATTCTTGTCAACAACGCGGGAACTTCATCGGCAATGTCCGTAGAAGTACTAACCGAGGAAGCACTCGAATATGACCTGAAGCTGAAGGTGTTCGGTGCCGTCTACGCATCACAAGCCGCGATCCCTCATATGAAAGCAGCTGGTGGCGGGCGGATCATCAACATCACAACTGGTGGCGGAAAAGCACCTGGTGCTAGCTCATTGCCAACCTCGCTTTCGCGCGGTGCAGGAATAGCACTTACTAAGGCAATGTCTCATGACCTCGCAGCTGAAGGCATTCTTGTCAATACGATATGCGTCGGTCTCATTAAGGCCGGACAACATGAGCGCCGAGTCCAGACCATGCAGGAGTCTGATGCCGGACTCACTCTCGAGTCGCACTACCAGAGTATGGGATCACGAATCCCGCTCGGCCGAGTCGGCGAAGCTGAGGAAGTCGGCGATATGATCTGCTTCTTAGCGTCACCACGTGCGAGCTACATCACAGGTGCGTCGATCAACGTCGATGGTGGTATGGCTCCGGTGGTTTGAACACGAACTCAAACGTCGAATCTAGCCATGAAACTGGTAAATCTACCTATAGGTGAATAGATTTCACGATATATTATCGAGGGTTCAGTCATAAAATCTATTCAAATCTTAATATAGTGCACTAATTCACGAGTTGAAGGTGTGCGCTTCCAGCGAGATTGTCATGTAGGCCATATATGCTCGATCGCGAGGAGTTACCAAATGCGCTATCGCACCATTGCGGGAACGGACATCAATGTGTCCGAAATCGGTTTTGGTGTTTGGACCCTCACGGCCGGTTGGTGGGGTGAATACTCAGACGAAGATGCCGCACAAATGCTGCGTGATGCCTATGACCAGGGCATCAATTTCATTGACACAGCAGATACATATGGAAATGGCAGGGGTGAACGAATCATCGCTAGCGCCTTCCCAGGTGCTGAGCGCGAAAAGATCGTGCTAAGCACGAAATTCGGCTATGACTGGGAATCCGTCGACCGCTCTTCGAAAGACCATCAGCCTGCCGAACATTGCTTCGAACCCGATTTTGTCGAACGTGCATTGAATAATTCTCTCGATCGTATGGGAACTGATTACATCGATCTCTGGCAACTGCACAACGTGCGGATGGAGCACCTCCTCCGCGACGACCTATGGACGCTGATCGACCGCGTTCGATCAGACGGTAAGGTCCGCTCAGTAGGCGTTGCTCTTGGACCAGCTATAGGCTGGCTTGATGAAGGACTCTACGCTCTTAAAAACTTACCGATTGAGATAGTGCACATGATCTATAACGCCCTTGAACTCGACCCAGGACGAGAGCTCATCGCTGCTGCAAGAGAAACCAACAAGTCATTACTCGTCCGAGTCCCTCATTCTTCGGGAATGCTCGAGGGCAAGTACACATTAGAAACAACATTCGGTCCGAACGATCACCGCAAACACCGACCACGAGCGTGGCTTGTGAACGGTCTAAAAAAAATTGAGCAGCTTGAATTTCTAACAGCTTCCGGTGAACGGTCGTTGAGTGATGCGGCTCTGCGCTACGTTCTGCGAGCACCTCAGGTTGTAAGCGCCTTACCGAACATCTACAACCGAGAACAGCTAGATGAGTTTGCCCGTGCTGTAACCACCCCTGACATTACCGATGACGAGGCAACTCGCATCGAAGAGTTATTTGAAACGAATTACGGACTAGCACGCGAACGTGAAGCAGGACTTGCTAGTCGATGACCACCGACCATTTAACAAGCAAAGACCGCAACGGGACCAACGCAAACACAAAGCGCGAAGGAGACCCTCGGCCACCATGGGCGCAAAAAGCTTCGAACACACCAACACGACCCCAGTCTTGGCATGGTAAACAGTTCGTCAAGTTCAGCTTCTTTCGAGTTCGAGACAACGTACGAGCAATGGAACGAGCTGACCGCCAACAACTCGGCGCTCAGCTTTCACAGCTATTAGTAGAGTCAAACGAGCGCATGCTCACTCGTGTCTACTCGACAATCGGATCGCGCGGAGACTGCGATTTCTTGGTCTGGCAAGTTGCAGACAACCTTGATCTGATCATGGATTGGCATTCAGAAGTACTCGACACAAAGCTCGGCTGGGCACTCGAGCGACCTCACTCCTTTCTTTCGATGACAATGCGATCGCAATACAAAAATCAGTACACACCGGGAAGCGAACAACGCGACCGCTTTCGCGCAGATGGCGGCACGAACGACTGGTTGTTCGTCTATCCCATGGCAAAAATCAAAGACTGGTACCAATCCTCATCCACTCGCAGAAACAAGGTGATGGCGGAGCATATCGCCATCGGCCACGCATACCCTGAGATTAAAATCAATACCACCTACTCATACGGGTTGGACGATCAGGAATTTGTTGTCGCATTCGAGGGCGATTCACCTGGACAGTTCTTAGCCCTTGTGAAGGATCTAAGAACATCCCAATCAACTTCATTCACTGAATTCGACACACCCATGTTTACTTGCCGCCGTATGGAGATAGGTGAACTAATAGATCAAGTCGGACTAGGCACAGGGGTCCGTGTGCGAAAACCGTCTACAGCATCCTCCGAAGCAACGGCAACTTCTCCGCCTTCCGACACCAAGCAGACAAAGACAGGCATATGACTACTACGTCACCAATTCCGGTCACGATCGACGACCCCACAAACGTCGCAATACTTAGCATTTCCGAAGATCAATTACAGGGCTTCCATCCCGACCCTTTCGGTGAAATTGCGCGCCGGTCGGGTATCAAACTCCCAGTCGTCCTAGAACACATCCGTGCAATGCTCGAAGCAGGCACTATTCGCCGTGTTCGGCAAACAATGATCACTACTAGTCTCGCCAAGGGTTCATTAGTAGCTTGGAAAGTGCCCGAGAAACTTCTCGCGGAAGCGTTCGATTACATGTTCGAACAGGACCCTTTTTCCGGTCATGTGGTTATTCGCACAACGGATTCCGTGAGTGCAGGATCGCAGTATCGACTCTGGACAACTCTTAAGGTTCCGCCACTCTTCTCGATTGAGGCTCACGCACGTTATCTCGCCAAGCAGGTTGGGGCAGACGCATTCAGGTTGATGCCCGCGAAAAAACTTTTCGCTCTAGGAGTCGGTCATACTCGTCGCCGTGAAATTGAACCCGGTGCTCGTAGCGAGCAACTCGGTCGTGTAATTGACACTGACGTAATCCCACTCAGCGAACCGGAATGGCACGTCATGGAGGTGCTCAAGCGTGAGTTCACGCCATCCGAAATAATTGCAAATCCATGGGTACCGCGAGCCAAGGAAGCAGGCGTCACCCTAAATGACTTCCTTTCCACTGCAACCGAACTTCAAAACAAAGGAGTAATCGGACGCTTCGCAACTTTTTTGGAACACGTGAAGCCTGTTGCCAACGGGCAACGAGTAACCCGTTACAACGCTCTCTTTCACTGGGCGGTACCACCGGGACAAGAACTCGAAGCTGGGCGTCAAGTTGGACGCCATCACATTATGACTCATGCCTACTGGCGCGAGGGAGGTGACGAATTTCGCAATGTCAACGTTATGGGAGTCGCTCACGGTACTGACAAGAACCGTGTCCTTGAACACAAGGCTGCAATCGACGGTCACCTGAAAAAGTGCGGTATAGCCATTGGCTACACGAACGTCTTCTGGGGTGGGCGTAGCGAGATCAAGCCATCGGAGATTTCACCAAAAGCCTACCGAACATGGTGCGATTCAGTCGGACTTGATCCCGAAACAATGCTCGATCCAAAAGAAGAATCAGCGGACGGAGATTAACTCCTGATGGGTTATTATCCCGTGTTTTGGGAGATGAGCGATCGTCCAGTGCTGCTGGTAGGTGGCGGTAACGTTGCCGACGAGAAGGTACATAAGCTCGTGGATGCTGGTGCAAACGTCACAATCATCGCACCCGAACTAATCGCTCAGGTTAGTCAGTACGTCAAAGATGGTCGTGCAACCTGGATTAAACGCTCCTTTGAGCCTGGAGATACTCAAGGCTACGAAATAGTAATGGTCGCAACCGATGACGGTACGATTAACAAACAGGTTGCCAACGAAGCTCGCGCACGCGGTATATGGGTTAACGCTGCGGATGACGTTAACAACTGCGATTTCATCCTGCCATCGCTCGCAAAACGCGGGAACATCGCTATCGCTACCTCAACCGGTGGGACTAGCCCTGCTCTGGCACGTTGGCTCCGTGAACAAATGGAAGAGTTCCTCTCCGAAGATGTCGAACTACTCGGCGATCTGCTCGCAGAGATCCGTGTCCTTGTTCGCCAGCGTGACCGCCAGTGCGCCGACAACTGTGAACTCACTCGCACTCCGCCACCACTGCTCTGCAAACAATGCCCGAATAGAATCCCGGCTGATAGTTGGCAGGAAGCAATCAACAAGATTCAGGAATCGTCGCTCGCATCAGGTTACGAACAGGCAAAGTCTGAAATGATCAATATTCTCGGAATCAGCAAACCGCTGAAGAACCGGTCGGACAAAGCAATTCACACCACAGGCGGAGGTTAGGAATGCTCACCCTCGCAACGATAAGCCATCACACAGCTCCAATCGCCATCCGTGAACGTCTCGGGATTGCTACAGATGATCTTAATTCCGTGCTTGAGCGAGCTCAGTTAAAACTCGGCCCAACAGCAATCATTTCCACCTGTAACCGATTTGAGCTCTATGTCTCTGGTACCCATGAAGCCGAACAAGTGCTCGATTTCATCGAAATGCTAACGGCCGGTAACCGTCAAGAAATCAACCGCCATTTCCATATACTCCACGATAGAGAAGTCATTAACCACCTTTACCGCGTTTCAGCCGGCCTAGAATCAATGATCCTTGGTGAATCTGAAATCCTGGGTCAGTTGCGTGGTGCATTTTCGGCAGCCACCGATGCCGGACTCGACGACATGACAATGGTCCGTCTCTTCCACGGTGCAATTCGTGCTGGTCGGCGTGCACGTCACGAAACTGCTATTGGGCATCATGCGCTTTCAGTTTCATCGATCGCAGTGCAGCAGGCGCGAGCATTGCACCCTAATCTGGAAGATGCACATGTGCTGGTTATAGGAGCCGGCGAAGCAGCACGACTCACCGCTGAAGCTTTAGTTACCCAAGGAGTACACAAAGTTACCGTCGCTAACCGAACTGTCTCCCGTGCCGAAGCTCTTGCATCGGAACTTCGCGGAAACGCCGTTTCTTTCGACGAACTTCCTGACGCACTCTCTAGGTGTGAAGTCGTGGTGGCCGCCTCAGGTGCACCAAATGCCATCGTTGAATATGACCTGGTCGCCGACGTTATACGTCGGCGAGAAGGAGTCCCATTACTCTTCATCGACATTGGCATGCCACGCGACATCGACCCCGCCGTAAATGACCTGCCAGGTGTTAACTACCATGATATGGAAGGCTTACAGGAAATCGCCGCCGAGAACGGCCAAGCAAGAGAGAGAGAGATTGGAGCTGTCGAAACTGTGCTTGAGGAAGAAGCAGCTATTTTCCTAAATTGGTGGGACCAGCTCGCATCTCAACCAACGATCGCGCTACTTAACCGCCGTGCGGAACGAATGCGTCAAACAGCCATCGAAAAATCACTCAGGAAGTTAGACATCGACGACACGGCACGACAAGAGATCGATGCGCTCACCCGCACGATCGTCAAGCGGATGCTCCATGACCCGATTAGCCTCCTCCGTCAGCGTGGCGACCAAGAACGCCAATACATCGAAGCCGCTAGAACTCTCTTTAATCTCGACGACGAAGTGTCCACTAAGACTTCCGACACTGATCCTACCGTCAGCTAATGGCGCTTATTCGCATAGCAACTCGCGCTTCGCGACTTGCACTAGTTCAGACACATCAAGTAGCAGAAGCACTTCAAGCCACACATCCCGAGCTAACAGTAAATATCGTCGAGGTCACTACTGAAGGTGACCGCGACCGATTAACACCACTAAATATTTTGGGTGGGCGCGGCGTCTTCGTAAAAGCAGTTGAAGATGCGCTACTCGACGGACGAGCCGATATCGCCGTGCATTCACTCAAGGATGTCCCAACCGAGAATATGCCTGAGCTCATCATCGCTGCCACACCTGAACGAGCCGATCCACGTGACGTTCTCATCGCTTCTGAAGGACGTGCCCTTTCTGCTCTACCGCCTGGTGCACAAATCGGTACCAGTTCACGTCGACGCACCGTCTTACTGCGCGCACTAAGGCCCGACCTCGTCATTAGTGACGTACGTGGTAACGTCGAAACCAGGGTTGCTAAGGTCCATAGCGGCGAGCTCGACGGGGTTGTCCTCGCTGCCGCCGGACTTGCGCGGCTCGATATCCTCTCTGAAGCCACTCAGTTCTTCGATGAAATGGAGTTCCTCCCCGCGCCAGGACAAGGTGCACTCGGGATCCAATGCCGCTCTAACGACCAGAATACTCGAGCTCTGCTTGTTCCACTCGACGATCCTAATACTCGTCACGCTATCGACGCGGAACGAAGCTTGCTTGCGGCACTGGGGACTGGTTGCTTGCTACCGGTCGGTGCGTACGCGAGCGTTAACGAAAATCTTCTCACACTGCGCGGTATGCTCGCGGTGGATGACGACACGCTTCCACACTTCGGCGACGCTACTGGCACCGTATCTGAAGCTACGACAATAGGTCACGGACTAGGTAAGAGACTTCAATCAGGCCAAACAACCTTGGGTGACTCATCATGAAAGGACAAGCTCTCGGACACGTTTGGATCATCGGCGCTGGCCCTGGTGATCCTTCTTGGATCACTGCGGCAGGTCTAGCAGCTCTCCGCCGTGCTGAGGTGGTGGTATACGATCGGCTTGCCCCACCTGAGTTACTCTCTGACGCTCCCGACGATGCATTACTCATCAATGCGGGAAAAGAGCCCAACCGTCACGCAATGTCACAAGACGAAATCAACACCTGCCTCATCGAACACGGAAATGCGGGACTACGTGTGGTTCGATTAAAAGGCGGTGATCCTTACGTCTTTGGAAGAGGCGGTGAAGAAGTTATCGCTCTATCGGAAGCAGGGGTCCCATGCACAGTCGTGCCTGGTATCACCTCGGCAATCGCTGGTCTCACTGCCGCGGGTATTCCAGTCACTCATAGAGGCGTCGCTGTCTCTTTCAGCGTCGTTACTGGTCACGAAGACCCTACCAAACCTGCTGCCCAGGCTAACTGGCATCGACTCGCAACAGCGACAGACACACTCGTCGTACTGATGGGTGTCGGCCGTCTCGAATCAATCACTCAGGCGCTGATTGCAGGCGGCCGAGCAGCCACTAGTCCGGCTGCACTTATTCAAGAAGCTGGTACTCCCAACCAGCGTCTTGTGAGTGCTCCGCTATCCGATATCGCGGCTGCGGCGCGTGAGCATCAGTTACGCCCACCGGCACTCCTCGTCGTTGGTGATGTTGTCGATCTCCAACGATCTCTCGACCCTGAACGACTCGGCCCTCTTGCCGGACAGCGAGTTCTCGTCACACGCAGTCGCCAGCAAGCTTCCACTCTTGTTGACATGCTCCGTTCCGAAGGAGCATTTCCGATCGTGCTACCTACCATCGAAACACATCAACGCACTGACCCTGTGGCATTCATCAACGCCGTAAACAAACTCAAGGAAGGCCGCTTCACATGGATCGCCTTCACCAGTGCCACCGCTGTAGACACTTTCTTAGATCTGCTTGGGGAGTCTGATACTGATACGCGTGTTTTCGCTAACTCTCGTCTATGCGCAGTCGGTAACGCGACTGCCCATGCCCTCCACGTACGTGGTCTAATCGCTGATCTTGTACCAGAGAACGCCACCGGTGAATCTGTCGCTGCTGCGATGATCGCAGCAGGAGATGTCAACAACCAAGAGATACTGCTACCACGGGCTGAAGGAGCACATCCTGATCTACCGACACTCCTCACCCAAGCAGGAGCTCTCGTCGAAGAACTGACCCTCTACCTTTCAGCGCCAGCCGCCGATCCCACTGCTGACGTGCTGACCACGATCAGTAGAGGTAATATTGACGTGGTTACATTCACATCATCTTCAACTGTGAAAAATCTGAGAGAAATACTCAACGGGGACTTCAGTGACCTCAAGAGTGCGACAATCGCCTGTATCGGGCCAACAACTGCATCAACTGCAGAACAACTCGGACTTGAACCCGATGTGGTTGCAACCGACCATTCAGTAACCGGTCTTGTCGGCTCTCTACGTGCATATCTTTGGGAGCGACGCACCGACGCGAACCGAACGGAGGCCACCTCGTGATTACCGGCCTTGATCAACGTACCTCGACTATCGGGTTCACTCGTACTAGGCGTACGCGACGTACCGCTAGCCTCCGAGGGCTCGTACGAGAGACTCACCTCTCTCCCTCGTCTTTCGTCTATCCAATCTTTGTTACGCACGGGAAGAATGTTCGCGAGCCAATCAAATCAATGCCAGACCAGTTTCGCCTCTCGTTGGATCAACTCAGAAACGAAGCTAAGGAACTGCTAGCACTCGGAGTGAATTCAGTTTTGCTTTTCGGTATCCCTGCCTCAAAAGACGCTTCAGGTACCGAGGGTTACGCAACTAATGGCATCATTCAGCAAGCGGTACGTGTGCTAAAAGATACCGCCCCCGACCTAACAGTTATTTGTGATGTCTGTCTCTGTGAATACACAGACCATGGTCACTGCGGTGTTCTCAGCGCCACCGGCGAAGTGTTGAACGACGAGAGCCTGCCATTACTCTCAGAGATGGCCGTTACATGCGCTGATGCAGGCGCTGACATAGTTGCGCCGTCCGACATGATGGACGGTCGTGTTGCTGCAGTACGCACTGCCCTTGATGACGCCAATTTTTCCGACACAGCAATCATGGCTTACAGTGCTAAGTATGCCTCAGCCTACTACGGCCCTTTCCGTGAAGCTGCCGATTCCGCTCCTCAGTTCGGCGATCGCCGGGGGTACCAAATGGACCCATCGAACGCGCGCGAGGCACTCCGTGAAGTTGAAGCTGATACAGCCGAACAAGCAGACATCACGATGGTGAAACCCGCGCTTGCTTATCTTGACGTGATACGCCAAGTGCGTGACCTTACTAACCTTCCACTAGCTGCATACAACGTTTCAGGCGAATACTCGATGCTTAAGGCAGCGATCGCGAACGGCTGGCTCGAAGAAGAACGGGTCATTCTAGAGACTCTCACCTCAATCCGGCGGGCAGGAGCAGACATCTTAATTACCTACCATGCGAAAGAGGCCGCACGCTGGCTCGCTGTCCATGACTAGTTCGACAAATATCAGGTATGACCAATCACGACAGGCCATGGAACGTGGACGCAGGCTCCTGCCAGGCGGTGTCGATTCCCCTGTACGTGCCTACAACTCGGTCGGCGGGGACCCTGTGGTTCTCGCTACTGGTCAAGGCGCGCTTGTCACCGACATCGACGGCAACACGTACATCGACTATGTCTCATCTTACGGGCCGCTGATTCTTGGTCATGCACACCCTCGCGTGACCAAGGCAATCAGCGAAGCAGCTTCCCATGGTGCATCCTTTGGCGCACCAACAGAAGCCGAACTCGACCTTGCTGAGCAAGTGATCGATTCTATTTCCTCAATAGAAATGGTCCGCTTCGTCAACTCTGGTACTGAAGCCGCGATGAGTGCTTTGCGTCTTGCTCGAGGAGCTGTCGATCGTGACCTGATACTTAAATTCGAGGGGTGTTACCACGGTCATGCAGACGGATTACTCGCCGCTGCTGGCTCCGGTATTGCGACACTCGCACTCCCAGACTCTCCTGGTGTTCCTGCTGCCATGGCCGCACAAACACTCGTCGCACCATATAACGACCTCGATGCTGCACGAGCAGCACTATCGGCACATTCACAAAATGTGGCGGCTATCGTCGTAGAACCGATCGCAGGGAATATGGGAGTTATCCCACCCGCACCGGGATATCTCGCGGGACTGCGAGCGCTATGCGACGAGTTTGGCTCATTACTGGTCTTCGACGAGGTAATCACTGGTTTTCGCGCTGCGAGAGGTGGTGCGCAGCAACGTTACGGCATAAAGCCGGACATCACCGTTTTAGGAAAAATTATTGGCGGTGGGCTCCCAGTCGGTGCCTATGGTAGCTCGCGCAAGCTGATGGAAATGATGGCACCTACTGGATCGATCTACCAAGCAGGTACGCTCTCTGGGAACCCCATCGCTATGGCCGCCGGCAAAGCAACACTGGACGAGCTATTTTCCACTGATGACCCTTATGGCCGCCTTGACTCGCTTGGCAGACGTCTTAAAGCTGGACTAGAAACAGCAGCCGCTGAGGCCGGTATCCCTCTGACTATCAATCAAGTCGGTTCGACCATTACAGCATTCTTCTTAGACGCCGCACCATCAAACTATAAGGAAGCGTCCTCGTCCGATACAAAAGCCTTCGGCCTGTTTCACCGCGCCATGCTGGATCGTGGTATCCATCTAGCCCCTTCTCAATACGAAGGTTGGTTTCTTTCGCTAGCGCACAATGAAGAGCTAATCGACCGCACGATCGAGTCTGCGAAAGAAGCACTCCAGATCGTTGCGCGAAGATAAATCGCTACCGGATTAACAACCGGGTAATAATCCATTCACCTAAAAAACATAGACTATTGACTAGTCTTCGAAACCTTTCCACTGCACCACAGCTGGTGCACGTTGGGCCTGTTGCTCCACGGCGCTGTCGACTGGGTAACCGAGATAGACAAAACCAACAATCCGATCATCAACCGTGAGACCGAAATACTCAATGACGGGGGGCAACGTAACTAGTAAGCCGGTGCTCCATTTAGCTGCTAGTCCTTCGTCATGTGCCGCAAGCAGAAGATTTTGCGTCGCACAGCAGCATGCGGCATAGTCTTCAAGATCTTGGATAACGTTTTGAGACGAACCAACCTGACTCACAACGACGATAACTGGTGCACGCAAAAGCTTCTGAGAAATCGATTCAATCTGTGATTCGGTTTTCTCGCCAGTCTCGCGCATCCAGGACGCTACGCGAGCTCCTAACTCCACACGAGCACCACCAGCAAGTACATGAAATCGCCACGGTTCAGTCTTCCGATGATTTGGAGCCCATGTAGCCGCCTCAATCACGCGCTCTACAACGGAACGCTTCAATGCACTCTGATCAAAGCCGGATGCTGTCCTTCTGGTCATCATCGCATGTAATAGTTCCATTATGCTTCCTCGAAATCAGTCTCGCGGTCGAGTATCAAGTCTCTCGAAATTAAAACACCTGCGCATCTCTCAAAAAAAGCTCGCTATTTGGGCACATGACTAGCGCCAGATCTCGTACTATTGCGCCGGAGATAATTTTTCGATCAGTTCATCCCCGGAAATAGGAGAACAGGATGGGTCTATTCGAAACAATAATGAAGATGTTTCAGAGTAATCCTCCTACTGCACCTAACGCAGTGGAATCGATAAAAAACGGGTCAGAAGATTCAGTCGATGAAGCTGCCAAAGCAGCTGATCAAGAACGACAACTCGCTCTAGGTGACGATGGTGACGGCGAATAACAGTAATTGAATAGGAGTACCACGTGGGTTTTGTCAGATTAGATCACTTGGGAATCGTCGCCTATACGATAGAGGAGGCAAACGCGATTCTAGGCGATCAACTCGGCCTCAAGATCGACGAGGCAAAATCCAACTGGCCAGATGGTAGCTTTTTTGAACCAGAACAGACCTATAACTACTTCTTCGAAGTTGGAGATGGTGAGACTCAATTAGAAGTACTGATCCCGAAGGAAGGTGCACAAACTGGCACGGCACGTTATTTAGCTAAGTTCGGACCCGGTATGCATCATATGTGTTTCGCCGCACGCGACGTTGCCGAAGAGGCTGCACGCCTTGAAGCTGCAGGAATGCGCCAGATCGAACTCCCTAAGACCTCAGATGGACGTCAGACAGCTGCATTCTTTCACCCAACTAGCGTCGGTGGCATCCTGACAGAGATCGTGCCTCTCAGGGATTAGCGTAGGACGCTACTCGGACTATCCGATTCTTCTTATACCTTGGTATACATATCCGACTGCTAGATCACCTGTATCAACACGGAAAAAAGAGAGACTAAAATGGCTACAGCAGAAGATCGCGTCTCCGTTGCAAACCTAAGTGTTGCAACCGTATTGTACCGATTTGTTGCTGAGGAATTGCTCTCCGATCTTGACATCGAACCCAAACACTTCTGGCAGGGCTTTGCCGATTTGGTCAATGACTTTGGCCCACGTAACCGTGCTCTATTGAATCGTCGAGATGAACTCCAAATAGCGATCGATTCCTGGCATCAGCACCATCCTTACGAAAACTTCGAGAGCACCGATTACCGAGCGTTCCTTGAGGAAACTAACTACATCGAGACAGAAGGCGATGATTTTTCTATCGACACAGATCATGTAGACGATGAGATCGCCCACATCCCAGGTCCTCAGCTTGTAGTCCCGATTACAAACGCTCGCTACTCACTCAACGCCGCTAACGCCCGCTGGGGCTCTCTCTACGACGCTATCTATGGGACTGACGTACTTGGGACTGATCCACCTGATGGACCGTATGACTCTGAACGAGGTGGCCGCGTTATTGCCTGGGCACGTACCTTTCTCGATAAAGTCGTCCCGCTTGCCTCGGGATCTCACGCGGAAGTCGAAAGATACACGATCGCAAACGGGCAACTCACTGCGGAGCTCCCGGACAAGAATAATCTAGAGCTTCACGACGCCACGCAGTTTGTTGGTTTCAATGGTGAACCGTCCGACCCATCCTCGATCCTATTAGAAGTCAACTCACTCCATCTGGAGCTGATCATCGATCGCACTCATGACATCGGTAGTAATGACCGTGCTGGTATCGCAGACATCGTCCTCGAATCCGCAATAACATCAATCATGGACTGCGAGGATTCCGTATCAACAGTTGATGCTGCAGACAAAGTACTTGCCTATCGCAACTGGCTGGGCCTAAACCGTGGCGACCTGACTGCACAGGTGACTAAAGACGGTCGAACTTTCATCCGAAAATTAGAGAATGACCGTACGTTCAGGTCACCGGATGGAGGATCGTTCACACTACCAGGACGTGCGCTGATGCTTATTCGTAACGTCGGACACCTGACAACCACTGATGCCGTTCTTGACCAGAACGGAGATGAAATCCCTGAAGGCTTGCTAGATGCCATGATCACAGTCGCTGGCTCAATGGCCGACCTAACAAAGAGCGATAGCCCTCGTAATTCTCGTCTAGGATCAATTTACGTCGTTAAGCCGAAGATGCATGGTTCTGCTGAGGTCGCGTTTACCAACGATGTTTTCTCTCAGGTAGAAAACGTACTCGGGCTACCAAACAACACCGTCAAACTTGGCATTATGGACGAAGAGCGCCGCACTACATTGAACTTAAAGGAGTGCATTCGGGCGGCACAATCGCGCGTTGCCTTTATAAACACCGGCTTTCTCGACCGTACAGGGGATGAAATTCACACCTCGATGGAAGCAGGTCCGATGGTGCGGAAAGCTGACATGCGTGCCGAACAATGGATTACAGCCTACGAGGACTGGAACGTCGACATTGGTATTGCGTGTGGACTCTTGGGTCGCGCTCAAATCGGTAAAGGAATGTGGGCTGCACCAAATCAAATGGCAAAAATGCTCCGTGAGAAAATCAATCATCCGCAGTCTGGCGCAAATTGTGCCTGGGTCCCTTCTCCTACCGCGGCAACATTACATGCCACTCACTACTTCCATGAAAACGTCATCACGAAGCAGGCAGAGATTGCGGAGGGCGGACGACGCGCTCAGATCGACGACTTAATCCAGATCCCTGTCTCACCACATACAGACTGGTCTGACGATGAGATCATTGCAGAGCTTGAGAACAATGCCCAAGGTATTCTCGGCTATACCGTTCGCTGGATCGACCAAGGTATAGGCTGTTCGACCGTGCCAGACATCCACGATGTCGGCTTAATGGAGGACCGTGCCACCTGTCGAATCTCCTCCCAACACATTGCTAATTGGCTTCACCACGGAGTCGTCGATGAGATGACCGTTCGTACGGTCTTTGAACGTATGGCTGTTACTGTCGACCGCCAAAACGAATCCGATGAACTCTATACACCGATGTCACCGGACTTCGATGGCCATGCATTTTTGGCGGCACTCGCACTCGTCTTCGAAGGTCGAGAACAACCTTCAGGTTATACAGAGCCTATACTTCACGAACGCCGCCGAATGCGAAAAGCAGAGATCCACCAAGCTAACTAGGAGCATTCTGATGAACTCGATCACGATCGACCAAGCACGCCAAATCATCATGGGAAGTCTTACTTTCGCTCGCGCCCAGAAAATGCAACCACTCGCGGTGCTCGTTCTCGATGCTGGCGGCCACGCAATCGCCTTCGAACGCGAAGATGGCGCCTCGAACCTTCGCTTCCAGATAGCTGACGGCAAATCATACGGTGCACTCGGTATGGGAATCGGCTCCCGCGCTCTCTTCGAACGTGCTCAGCAACAACCATTCTTCGTCGAAGCAGTGAATGGAGCCTTCGGCGGTCGACTCATCCCGGTTCCAGGTGGTGTCCTCGTGCGCGATTCTGACAGCAACTTAATCGGAGCAGTTGGAATTAGTGGCGACAACTCAGACAACGACGAAGCCGCAGCCGTAGCAGGTATTAAAGCCGCTGACCTCGAACCTGATACTGGTTAAGCTCTAGGTTATCCAGCTGGGTAGCGCGCGAGCGTATTTTCTTCCTTTGTCATGAACTCCAGCAAGGCTGGTCTCCCTTTCGCCATCTCGGCTTCGGCGCGTCGCAACGACGGAACAATCTCTGCAGGATCACTTACCCGTTCGCCATACGCTCCGAGGGCGGTCGCCACGTCTGCATAATCACCGTAGAGTTCCGTGAATCCATATAGTTCCACTGCCGTCTCATAGCGCGCCGGATATCCTGACAATACCTGATTGTTCAGCACAACAGTCAGTATCGGTATCCCAAGTCGAACCCCAGTCTCGAGGTCCATTCCTGCCATCCCGATTGCCGCATCCCCCATGAAATTGATAAACATCCGCTCTGGTGCCGCGAGCTTTGCTCCAAGTACCAATCCAAGCGAGTAACCCAACTGCGTCGAGTTCCCCCATCCAAGATAACCACGCGGTACAGTCGGCTCCCAGAATGGAATTAGCTGATCTCGAGGGTGTCCTGAATCATGTGTCACCGTCGTATTGTCGAGATCAACTGCATGCATAATGTCGTGCATTACACGATACGGGTTCATCGGTTGCTCGTCTGAAGTGAGCAGTGGCATCCACTCCTCCATGAACTCGTCACGGACCTGTTTTACTTCAGTCGCAGCAGCACCACCACGACGACCATCTTCTCCGGCTTGTGCCTTCACCTCATCAATCAGCTGCATTAACACCAGTTGCGCATCGCCAACAATTGCATGGTCTAAGTGATGGTCTTTATTCAAATCCTGTTCATCAATAGTTGACTGAATTAGCACCTTGCCTGAAGGAATCTCGCTTGATGCCAAGTTGGTCGTGAAACTTGCCCCTATACCCAGCACTGCATCCGACGTATCCAAGTAGTGTCGAGCCATCTTGGTCTTCGTATTACCGGCTGCACCTAGTGAAAGTGGATGATTCTCTGGAAAGGCACTCTTCCCTGAATTCGTAACTGCAACAGGTGCGTCAAGCAGCTCGGCCAACTCAATAAGTTGATCAGTCGCTTCGGCCCAGAGCACACCTTGACCTGCAAATATCATCGGCTTACTCGATGCCAGCAATGCTGTCACGGATGCTTTCACATCAGCCGGATCTCCCGCGCTACGACGTGGTTTCACCACCTGATAGTCGATCAATTCGTTTTCCAATTCCTCCATGGCAACGTCGCCTGGGACTTCAAGTAATACCGGACCTCCGCGACCAACACGCAAAAACGTGTGCGCCCTTCTCATAATCTCGGAGATACGATCACTCTGATTGACCTGCGTAGCCCATTTGGTCACACCTTCGTAGTTCCTCGGTGCACTGAAGTCCGGATCGGATCCCTGCCTTCCTCGAGCGGTTCCGCCTGGGATCACCAAGATCGGCACTGAGTCGGCGTACGCGTGCGCGATCCCACCGAAAGCATTTTCGATGCCAGGTCCGGACTGAGTAACGATTACACCATTTCGCCGGCCGTTCATCATGCGTGTGTAACCATCAGCCATGTTCACGGTGGCACGCTCGGTACGAGACATCATTGGACGTATGCCAGCTGCTGCTGCTGCGTGAATCAGTTGGTTATCGGGAAAACAAAATAGATACTCAGCACCTTCTGCTTTCAGAATTTGAGCAATCGCGTCATTACCACGCATACTTTTTCTCCTTTGTTAGGTGCTAACCAGCACACAACTTACGCAGCAGGTTTCTGAGTTATTGCCCATAGCAGACACAAGGTCAACTAAATCGTCTCCCCATCACAATCACTCAGTGAGACTAGATTATCTTCTTACACAGCAAAACTAACCGAAACATGTTCGTTTCGGGTTGTTTTATGAAAAGATGTTACGTCGCTCGTTCGATGTGTCCCGCCATCAACTCGTTCTAATCGACTTATCCAATTAGCCGATTTTTTAACTCGCAGTCCACTTTTTGTTGACTTCAAAAGTATCTTTTGGTGATAAAAGACCGTGACACAGACCAGAAAGGAAAACTGGAATCGAATCACCATAAAAAATCCCGCGTACATCACTGCACGCGGGATTTTCGATTTCACACTACAAACTGCTTACAAGTATTACCTCAGCAAGCGCTTGTTGAAGAACTTGTCAGCAACTTCAACCATCGGAATGAGACCGAAGATGTTGTAGAAATCATCCGCTCCGTCAGCAACACCAAGGTCACCAATCGGATCGTATCCGACTTCAGAAACCCACATGTATGCACTGATACCAGCAACGACCCAAAGGACTACTCGGCTTCCGGTGAGACTAGTCCCACCAATCCGATCTGGGATGATCGGAGCCAAGATGTCATTCACCAGGCCGGCAAGAGTTGCCGTTGCGATACTTCCTACTAGTAATACGAGTAATGGAACCCAAGCCTCCATATATAGCCCTTTCCAATAATTCACATCGGTGAATTAAAACTATTAATTCACATAGGTGAATTACTGCTTATTTCATTATAAAAATTATAATTAGAGAGTTGTCAACACCTAAAGAGCATTGTTTCCACAATATCTCAACCTTCGAATATCTAAGATAAGTAGTGAAATCGGACACTTTACACCGGGAAACAGTCGAAAACAGATAATTCCAGCCTCTATCGCGAAGGCGCACACCTCGACATTATGCCAACATGCCGGCATGAGATGACCCGAATTCACAACTCAGTCCGAGAAAATTGCAAGAGGGAGACGACGTGCAAGATATTCACATGCTGCTTCGACAGCACCGCTCCATCCGCTCGTTTAGCAACGAGCATGTCACTGATGACGATGTCGAAGACATCGTCATCAGTGCTCAATGTGCCTCAACATCCAGTCATATTCAGGCAACTACCGTAATTCGAGTCAGAGATACCGACAGCCTGAAGCAAATTGCTGAAGCTGCCAATAACCAACGCCAGATCACTGAGGCACCTGTTTTCCTGGTTTGGTGTGCCGACATGCACCGAATAGGTTTGGCATGCGAAATGGCAGAAGGAGACATGATCTCTGGTATGACCGAGCAATTCATCAGCACAACCGTGGATGTCGCACTTGCCGCTCAAAACGCAGTAATTGCAGCTGAAGGAATGGGACTTGGCGTCTGTTATATCGGTGCGATTAGAAACAATCCCCAGGTAGTAACTGAGATCTTGGAATTACCGAAACATGTATACCCAGTCTTTGGGCTCTGCATCGGCCATCCGGCAGAAGATCCAGAAACCAAACCTCGCCTGCCGGTAAAACTGATTCTGAAAGAAGAGCGCTACGACGATCATAACGATCGTGAGCTGATCGCTGACTACGACGAGACCATGAATAACTACTACCAGAAGAGAACAAACACCAAGAAAGTCAGTACTTGGAGTAAAGAAATGGCTCGCCGATACGAAAGCGAACGACGGCCGCACATGCGCGACTTCCTCCGCAATCGCGGTTTTGAAATGCGCTAAAGAAGCGATCCCGTTTAATCGTTCGTCATTACGAATAAACCTAATCGCGAAACAATGTTCGCTACTTACTCGAAGACAACATCACCTTCTACAACAACCATATCAATGGGAAGTTCACGAAGTTCGGTTATCTCTACAGTGCGAATATCTTCAGAGAGAACTGTGAGGTCAGCGTACTTCCCAACCTCGATACTACCTTTGCGATCGTCAGCAAATTCCGCA
>Ga0310344_10000931_pt1 | contig 22616 bp, 24 predicted proteins | sample HC15DNA20200_MG_FD_203801 | JGI IMG/M metagenome (GOLD analysis project Ga0310344, IMG submission 203801) | Marine microbial communities from station ALOHA, North Pacific Subtropical Gyre - HC15-DNA-20-200_MG | ecosystem: Environmental > Aquatic > Marine > Oceanic | place: Pacific Ocean: North...
CTTTTTGTTTACCAGATACAGTTCAAGGTAAAGTATATAAAGAGGAAGTGTTACCTAACTTAAGGTCTGGCCAAACACTTTTATTTGCACATGGATTTACGATACTTTATGAACAAATAAGTCCTCCAAAAAATATTGATGTGGTAATGATAGCTCCTAAAGCTCCCGGGCATAGAGTAAGAGCTGTTTTCGAAAGAGGTTTGGGCGTTCCATGTCTAGTAGCAGTAGATAATGATTTTTCAGGAAATGCCAAAAATATTGCTTTAGCATATGGTAAAGGTGTAGGAGGTGGTCGTGCAGGAATTTTAGAGACAACATTTAAAGAAGAAACTGAGACAGATTTATTTGGAGAACAGGCGGTTTTATGTGGAGGGGTAACCGAATTAATTAAAGCAGGATTTGAAGTTTTAATTGAGGCTGGATACGAACCTGAATCTGCTTATTTTGAAGTTTTACATGAATTGAAACTTATTGTCGATTTGATATATCAAGGTGGTTTAGGATATATGAGATATTCTGTTAGTGAGACTGCTGAATATGGAGATTATACTAGAGGGCCTAAGATAATTGATGAAAATGTGAAAGATAATATGAGAGCTATTTTAAAACAAATTCAATCTGGAGAATTTGCAAGAGAATGGATCACAGAAAATGATGAAGGTTTACATAGATTTAATCATTTAAGAAAACAAAATGAACAGCATCCTGTAGAAAAAGTAGGTAAAGAACTTAGGGATATGATGCCGTGGTTGGAATCTACTACTTAGTGGGATATAAATTTTACTAAAAGAGTATTTATTAGAATATATGAATAAAGATAAAGTAATAATATTTGATACTACATTAAGAGATGGAGAACAGACTGCTGGTGCCGGTCTTACTGCTGACGAAAAAATGCGTATTGCTAAGCAGTTGGCAAAATTGAAAGTTGATGTAATTGAAGCTGGTTTTGCTGGTAGTTCTCCTGGTGATTTTGAAGCTGTAAAAAGAATAGCAAATGAAGTTACTGGCCCTATAATTACTACCTTAGCTCGAGCGTTACCAGCAGATATTGATGCAGCAGGAAAAGCCTTAGAAGGTGTTCCTAATTCTAGAATACATACTTTTCTTTCTTCTTCTGACGTTCATCTTATGCATCAAATGAAAAAAGATCGTGAAGCTATTATGGTTATGGCTGTTGATGCGGTAAAAAGATCTAAAGATTATGTTGATGATGTAGAATTTTCTCCTATGGATGCTACAAGGACAGACCCTGAATATTTGTATGCGATTTTAGAAGAGGTTATTGAGGCAGGAGCAACAACAGTTAATATACCAGATACAGTAGGTTATTCTAATCCTAAGGAGTTTGGAGATTTAATTAGATCTATTAAAAAAAATGTCTCAAATATCGATAAAGCAATAATTTCTGTACATTGTCATAATGACTTAGGAATGGCTACGGCGAATTCATTATCAGCGGTTAGTGCTGGAGCACGACAGATAGAAGGATGTATAAATGGATTAGGTGAAAGAGCTGGGAACGCCGCTCTAGAAGAAGTGATTATGGCATTATCTACTAGACCTAGTTTTTATAATCTATTTACTGACGTTAATACTGAAGAAATAGGAACTTCTTCTAGATTAATTAGTTCTATTTTTGGATTTCCTATTCAATATAATAAAGCTATAGTTGGTCAAAATGCTTTTCGGCATTCATCAGGCATCCATCAGGATGCTTTCTTAAAAGAACGTACAACTTTTGAAATTATGGAACCGGAAAGAGTTGGTTGGCGAGGAGAGGCACTTGTTCTAGGCAAGCTCTCTGGTAGAGCTGGTCTCAGATCGCGATTGAATGATCTAGGATACAAGTTAGGTGATGAAGAATTAAATGAAATATTTAAGGCTTTTAAAGAATTAGCTGATAATAAGAGAGAATTAACTGATTTAGATTTAGAAGCATTAATGTCAGAACAACATAGAATTTCTGATACTCAGACAAAATTTGAAGTAAAGACAGTTAAGGTTATATGTGGGAATTCATCTGATCCGAATGCTGAAATTTTATTATTTTGTCCAGATGGACAGGAAATTAATGCCAATAGTGGTGGTACAGGACCAGTAGATGCTGTGTGTAAGGCAATTGATAAAATAACTAAAATAGATGTAGAACTTACTGAATTTTCAGTGAGTGCTGTAACAGAAGGTATAGATTCTATAGGTGAAGTTACCATCAGGATAGAAAAAGATGGTTCTATATATTCAGGTAGAGGTTCCGATACTGATATAGTAGTTGCATCTGCTAAAGCTTATGTGAACGCAATAAATAGATTTATTTCAATAATTGATCAATCTAAAAAAACTGTTATATAAACAACTTATTAGCCATTTTTTGGAGGAATTGTAATGGGATTAACTATGTTTGAGAAGATCTGGAGAGATCATTTAGTTTCAGAATCATTAGGTAAACCTGCTCTTATTTATATAGATTTACATCTTGTTCATGAAGTTACTTCCCCTCAAGCTTTTGAAGGGTTAAGATTACAAAATCGAAAGGTTAGACGTCCTGAATTAACTATATCCACAGTTGATCATAATATACCAACTGACGAGAGTAGGAATGATGAAATTAAAGATGTTATTGCAAGACAGCAAGTAGAAACTCTTCGAAAGAATTGCAAGGATTTCGGTGTTACCTTATATGATATTGATAGTAATGCCCAAGGTATTGTACATGTAATAGGTCCTGAACAAGGTTATACACAACCAGGAATGACGATAGTTTGTGGAGATTCTCATACTTCTACACATGGAGCTTTTGGTTCTTTGGCATTTGGAATTGGGACTTCTGAAGTAGAACATGTTCTTGCAACACAAACATTAAGACAAAATAAACCTAAAACTATGCAAATAGACTTTCTAGGAGAATTGCCTTTTGGGGTTACAGCTAAAGATATGATTTTATCTACTATTGGTAAAATTGGCACTGCAGGGGGTACAGGTTATGTTATTGAATATACAGGTAATGCCATAAGATCATTAAATATGGAAGGCCGAATGACAATTTGTAATATGTCAATTGAAGCTGGGGCGAGGGCAGGAATGATTGCTCCTGATGATACTACTTTTGAATGGATGAAAGGAAGGAAATTTGTACCTTCTGGTGAAAGTTATGAAGATTCAATAAAAAAATGGAGAGAATATCAAAGTGATAAAGATGCAATTTTTGATACTAAAGTGGAGATAGATTGTTCTGAACTTGAACCATATGTTTCTTGGGGTACTAATCCAGGTCAAGTTTCAAAGATTACTGATTCGGTACCATATCCTGAAGCTTTTGAAGACCCAGTTGATCAAGAATCTGCAAATCGAGCTCTTGATTACATGGGATTGGTACCAGGAACTAATATTGAAGATATAAAAATTGACAGAGCTTTTATAGGTTCGTGTACTAATGCTCGACTTGAAGATTTACGTTCTGCTGCTGAAATTGTTAGAGGAAAGAAAGTTTCTTCAAAAGTTCGTGCGCAAGTAATGCCAGGCTCCACTTTGACTAAAATTCTTGCTGAAAAAGAAGGCTTAGACTCTATATTTATTGAAGCGGGTTTTGAGTGGAGAAATTCAGGATGTTCAATGTGCTTAGGTATGAATCCTGATATTTTAATTCCTGAAGAAAGATGTGCTTCAACCTCGAATAGGAATTTTGAAGGAAGACAAGGTAAAGGTGGGCGAACACATCTTGTTAGTCCTACAATGGCAGCAGCTGCAGCAATAGCTGGTAATTTTGTAGATGTTCGCAATTGGCAATAAACGATTATATTGAAAAGAAACTTTTTTAGAAAATTATCTGGTAGAGAAGAATTAGATCGTATTAAATCTGAGAGATATGATCCTTATTTTTATGAATCGAATAGTTTAAATATTATTTTATTAGCTATTTTTTTAGGATTATGGAGTTTAGTAAGTGTATCCATAGCTTTTCAAGATTACAATATCAGTTCTATGGTTACTAAATGGCAATCTAGTGGTATATCAAGCTTGCCCCCATCATCCTTTGATCCAGAATCCTTGATAGATTTTTCTGAAAGAGAAAATTTTGAATGTTTTGAAATTATAGATTTAATAAATGAGCGAAAGGAATGTCCAGCGGTATTAAAATATTATGATGAATATTCTCAGTCTCAGAATATTTCATTTTTATTATTTCTAGTATTATTTGTAGATTTCATTATATGTATATTTATTTTTGGTTCTTTTATCCACAGATCTTCAAGAAATTTATTAGCACTCAAATGTTCTGAACAAAGATTTTCTCCAGAAATGTCAGTACTGTGGTTTTTTATTCCTGGGATGAATTTTTTTCGTCCGTGGCAAATTTTGAAAGAATTGTTCAAAGGTAGTGATCCAAGTGTTGAAGATAATTGGAAATCTAATGGTAATGTTGACTTTGTTATACATATTTGGGCTGTTTTTTATTTAATTGCATTTCTTTTTAATCCAATAACTGTTCCTAGAATATGGTTTAGTAATAGGGAAAATATTGGAGATATCATCTCAACATATAAAATATTGATTATTTCCGATATAATTTTATTTTTGCTGGGTATATTAGCTATTATAGTGGTTTATAAACTTCATAAATTACAAGAAAGAAAAAGAAATATAGTGGGTTTAGTGACTGTATATCCTAAAAAACCTCTAGATCCTATAGAAGAATTATTAAATAATAATGATGATACAAAATAATATAAGATAACTACGGAGGTATAACAATTGGAAAAGTTTATTAAACATGAAGGGATAGTTGCTCCACTTGATAGAGCTAATGTTGATACAGATCAAATTATTCCAAAGCAATTTTTGAAAAGAATTGAAAGAACTGGATTTGGAGAATTTGCATTTTTCGATTGGAGATATCTAGAAGATGGAATATTAAATCCAGATTTTATATTAAATGATAGTAAATATAAAAAAGCATCAATATTAGTTTCAGGAAGAAATTTTGGTTCTGGATCATCTCGAGAACATGCTCCATGGGCACTTTACGAAATGGGATTTAAGGTAATAATTGCTCCTAGTTTTGCAGATATTTTTAGAAATAACTGTATGCAAAATGGTTTGTTAACTATTGTATTAAATGGTGAAATTGTGGATATGATAATGGGAAAATCTACAAAATCTTCATATAAACTTACGGTTGATTTACAAAAACAAACTATTAAAGATACTGAAAAATTTTCTACTTCATTTGAAATAGACAGTTTTAGAAAAGAGTCCTTAATAGAAGGTCTAGATGATATAGATTTGTCATTTAGAATGGAAGAAGAAATAAATAAATTTGAATCACTTAGAGTACCTAGATGGTAAGAAATTATTGAATCTGTGAATTAAGTGATAAAATTTTAATATTAAGAAAATTATTACATTACATTATACTAGTGTTTTAGAGAGGGATAAATGGAAGCAAGAATAGCAATTTTAGGTGGTGATGGTATTGGTCCAGAAGTTACTGCAGAATCTATTAGGGTTTTAGATGCAGTGGCAGAAAGATTTGGACATGATTTTACATATGTTGCAGGTAGAGTTGGAGGTAATGCGATAGATGAATTTGGTACTGCGTTACCACAAGATTCGTTAAATTTAGTTTTAGGTGCTGATGCTGTTTTATTTGGGGCTGTTGGTGGACCTAAATGGGATAATCCAGAATTGCCCGTAAGACCTGAAGATGGTATTTTAAAATTAAGGAAAAACTTAGGACTTTTTGCAAATTTACGTCCTTGTAAGATATATCCTCAATTAATTGACTCTTCTCCTCTAAAGCCAGAACGGATTCAGGGTGTTGATTTTGTAATAGTAAGAGAATTAACTGGTGGTTTATATTTTGGAAAACCGAAAAGGAAATGGGAAAACAGTAGAGGTCGAAGAGCAGTTGATACTTTGGCTTATACCGAAAAGGAAATTGAACGCGTAGTTAGAGTTGCATTTGAATTAGCAAGAAGAAGAAGAAAAGTTTTACATTCTGTAGATAAAATGAATGTAATGGAAACTTCTCGCTTATGGAGAGAAGTTACTTCTGAATTATCTGTTGAATTTCATGATGTAGAATTGAACCATATGTTAGCAGATAATGCTGCCATTCAAATGGTAACTAACCCCTCTATTTTTGATGTTATAGTTACTGAAAATATGTTTGGAGATATTTTATCTGATGAATCAGCTGTAATTGGCGGTTCTATGGGGATGCTACCATCTGCTTCTCTTGCTTCTGCACCTCCAACGGATGGGAAAAAAAGAAGAAGAGGTGGTAAACCTGCTTTATATGAACCAATACATGGATCTGCACCAGATATTGCAGGCAGAGGTATTGCAAATCCGATGGCTTCTATATTAAGTGCGGCTATGATGCTAAGATGGTCTTTTGGATTACAGGATGAAGCTGATGCTATTGAATTAGCAATAGAAGGCGCTATTACTGATGGATATAGAACTGTGGATATTGCTGGGGATGGAGGTAATGTTATGGGAACATCTCAAATAGGTGATATGATTGCAGGTAGAGTAAGAATGAATAGGTAAAATTACTTAATTAAAGGTTTTACACCATTAATTATGAGCCACCATTCTATACTATCTGAAAGAGCTATCCATGATGCTTCAATAATATTTGAAGAAGCCCCAACTGTATTCCATACTTGTTTATCATCAGCTGATTCAATAATTACCCTTACAGTAGCACCAGTACCATAATCTTCATTGACTACTCTAACTTTATAATCTGTAAGTCTGATTTTTTCAATAGAGGGATAAAAATTCTTAAGACCTTTCCTAAGAGCTTTATCTAGAGCATCAATTGGACCATCACCTTCTGAAACAGTATGGCGTATTTCTTTATCTACTTGTATTTTTACTGTAGCTTCGGATAGCATTGGATGCTCATTACCATCATTTCTCCATCCAGATCCAAAGGAAGATCTTCTTTTATTTTCTACTAAAACCATAAAATCAATTAAAACAAAAGGAGCCTCATAATTTGGTGTGTGTTTAAACAGAATTAGGTCTAAAGAAGCCTCGCTACTTTCGTAAGTAAATCCACCAGACTCTTTATTTTTTACTATATCTACAATTTCTTTTGCATCGTTACTATCTATTATTGAATCTAGATCTAAATCTTTAACTCTTTTCATAACATTACTTTTGCCAGATAATTCAGATATTACTATTCCTGACATATTACCTACTGATTCAGGGTTTATATGTTGATAGGCATTTTGATTTTTTTGAGTCCCAGAGGCATGTAATCCCCCCTTGTGAGTAAATGCACTAGATCCTACAAAAGGTTGAAAAGGAAAAGGTCTTCGATTCACTATTTCTGCTACAAAATTAGAAACCTCAGTCAAGGAAGATATTTTATTTTTTGGGATTGTTTCGTATCCTAATTTAACTGATAAGTTCCCAATAATACTTACCATATTTGCATTTCCTGTTCGTTCACCATAACCATTAATACATGCTTGGACTTGAAGAACTCCTGATTTTACTGCTGATAAAGATGATGCAACTGCAGTATCAGTATCATTATGAGTATGAATACCAAATATAGCTGAATTGTTTTGAACTTTTGATTTTACTTCACTTACGATCTGTTCTATTTCTTCTGGTAAAGTACCTCCGTTAGTGTCACATAAAATTATTCTGTTAGCTCCAGAATTAATAGCAATATTTAAACTTTGTAGTGAATACTCTTTATTATCTTTATAGCCATCAAAAAAATGTTCTGCATCAAAAAAAACTTCTCTATTTTTAGATTTTAAATAACGAATTGAATCTTCAATCATCGCTAAATTTTCTTCTAAAGAAGTTTCTAGTATTTTCTCAACTTGAAATGCGGAAGATTTACCCACAATGGTTAAGATATTAGCTTTACTGTTTAACAGTGCAGATATTGATTGATCTTTAGAAACTTCAACTTCAGGTTTTCTGGTATTACCAAAGGCCGTAATTTTGGAATTTTTCAATTTTAAGGATGATACTCTCTTAAAATATTCGTCATCTTTGGGATTTGCTCCGGCATAGCCACCCTCAATGTAATCGATTCCTAATTCATCTAACTTTAAAGTAATTGCTATTTTATCTTCAACAGATAATGAAATACCTTCCTGTTGAGTACCATCTCTTAATGTAGTATCGTATAGTTCTATTTTCTTCATAATTTAATAATAATAAAATCTATAACATTTATTTATTTTTTATTTACCTTTTAGATAAGTTATGATTAAAAAAATACTTTTTTATTGAAATGAAATGAAATATTTTATTGGACTATGTGAATATATTAATGCAGATTCAATTGGGAGTCCTGGTAAGAGGACATTCAAAATTGTTGCAAGATCTAAAAGTAATAACCTTACTATTTGGATGGAAAAAGAGAGCTTATTCCAAATCGGAATTTCTCTAGCTCAATTTATTGCTACTAACTCTGAACCAAAGAATAAAGATAATGTTGATAGTAAAAGTTTAATAATTAATAATGATATAGAATTTCGTTCAGATGATATTTCTCTATCACATGATTCTGGATCAGATATATTTACTATTTTTTCTTCTGGATATATAGAAGAAGAATATGTGGATTCCTCTTTTTCTTTTTCTAGAAATCAAGCTGAGGAATTATCAAGGAAAATTTTAGAAGTTGTTTCTTCTGGTAGGAAACCATGTTTTTTATGCGATGTTCCTTTGGATCCAGATAATACCCATTTATGCAATAAATTGAATGGATATTCTGTCAAATCAGACTCAATAACTAAATAGGTTATAATTTCTTGGAAAATTATAATGATATTATCGATAAATTAAGTAATTGGAATTTCAAAAAGATAGTTCTTTTTCCTGAAGGATCCAATTATGTTTTTCTTGTAAAACTTCAATCAGATAAAAATCATATAGATGAAATATTTGCAATTTATAAGCCCGTATCTGGTGAAAGACCTCTTAGAGATTTCCCTGACAGATCTTTATATTTGAGAGAAAAGTTTGCTTGGATTATTTCTACTCAACTAGGATGGCCTAATCTTCCTCCTTTAGTTATAAGGGATGGACCTTATGGATTAGGGAGTCTGCAGTTTTATGTTAATTCTTTTACTACTAAAAACTATTTCACCGAACGTGATTCAAGATTGGAGGATTTTATTTATATCGCTGCTTTTGATGTTTTAGTAAATAATTCTGATAGAAAGGGTAGTTCATGTCTAATTGATAAGAATGACAAGAAAATATGGGCAATTGATCATGGACTCACTTTTAATTATTTTTCTAGAATTAGGACGGTGATGTTTGAATTTATTGGGAGAAAATATCCTTTAGAAATAATAGATAATATTAACAAGTTAGTATATTTGCTTGAAAATGACAAAAATTTTATTGGTGATACCAATAAATATATAAGTGATTTGGAATTAAAATCTTTGATAAATAGAGGAAAAAACATGGTAGAAACAGGTAGTTTTCCTAATTTGGATTCACAAACTAATATTCCTTGGCCTTTGTTATGAAATTAATTTTTGAAGATTAAAATATCCCTAGTTTCTTTTTCTTTTTAATATTTTTCGAAATAAAATTAACTATATTTGGATTACCGGCTAATATTAAACCTTTCCATCTACGTAAATTTTCAATACTTTTAGTTTTGTCATGAGATATATCCCAGCAGATAAATTTTTTAAAATTTTTTTCTTTATCTAAATAATATATTTCCCCTCCAGCTTCTTGAATAATTATTATTGAAGCTGCAAAATCCCACACATTTGCAAATCCACTAATTGCGAATTGCATAGAACCATATGCAACTAAAAATAGTTCATATGCTGTACTTCCTATTACTCGTTCTTCTCCTAAATTATTTCTTAATTTTTTATTTATAAAGTATGTTTCTGTTAATCTATTTGGAACTCCGGATAATTTTCCTCTAATAGGTTTATCATTATCTTGATTGATAATTATTTTTTGATTACCTATCCAACATCCATTATCTTTTGAAGAGTGGATTATTAGACCTGAATCAGAATTTGCCCATGGTACCCATACGACTCCAATTACTGGTATACCTCGATACAAAACACCCACTGAAATCGCATATTGCAGAGAATTATTAACAAAATTATTAGTCCCGTCTATAGGATCTACAGTCCAAATCCAATCTGTTGAAGCATTATGTATATTTTCATCTTCTTCTCCTAAAAAATAATGTTCTGGAAAATTTTTAGAAACAATTTTTTTTATAATTTCTTGACTTTTCTTATCTACATCTGAAACTAAATCTTGCCCTGGGGTTCCAGATTTTGATTTAATACTTAGATTTGTTCCAAATCTAGAAGTTACATATTCTGAAGCCATTTTGACACTTTCAATAGCGATTTTTTCTATTTGGCTAAAATTTGAATTTGTTGGAGTTTTACTCATATAATTTACGTATAAAATTTGTATTATAAAAAAATGTTACTATGGTTTATGAAAATTTAATAATTTTTTAGTAACCTTTATTTAAAAGAATTTAACATTTTGGAGAGAGTTATTTTGAACAACGGAATTAAATCTTTTAGAAGAGATCCAAAACTAGTAACAAGAATGTATTTTACAATGTTTATGTTAGGCATTCTTTATGCAGGATTTTCATTTTTTTTAATGAGTTTAGGCATTCCAATAAGATTTGTGATTATTCTAGTTGGAATTATGGCTATTTTTCAATATTATTTTTCTCATAAAATGGTGCTTAGATCAACTGGAGCTAAAGAAGTTTCTAAATCTGATGAACCTGAACTTTATGAAATTGTAAGCTTTCTAGCTAACAGATACGAAATGCCAATGCCTAAATTGGCCGTTATTGATTCAGAAGTTCCTAATGCTTTTGCGACTGGACGTAATCCTGAGAAATCTCTTGTTGCTGTTACCACTGGGATTCAAAAAAGGTTGAATAAAAAAGAGTTGACAGCTGTAATTGGACACGAACTTGCGCATATAGTTAATGGTGATATTAAAGTTTTGGCCATGGGAAACTTTTTTGTCATGTTGACAAGCTTTTTAATGCAGATGTTTTTTTGGAATATGTTATTTGGTGGAATGGGAAGACGAAGAGAGGGTGGAGGAGGTGCTATGATGATAGCATATTTGGCTACCATTGTTGTTTATTTTATAGGTCAACTTTTAGTATTAGCCTTAACGCGATACAGAGAATATGGTGCAGATCATACAGGCGCTGAAATATGTGGAGATCCTGGGGCGTTAGCTGATGCTCTTGCTAAAATAAGTGGTACTGTTTCAAAAATACCTGACCAAGATTTAAGAAAATTACAAACTGCAAATGCTTTTCTAATCATTTCTGCATCTCTCAAGGGTTCTGGTGGAATGCATTTATGGTCTTCTCACCCACCTGTTGAAGAACGAATTAAACGTTTGAGAGAACTTCAATCTAGAATGTAATTTCACAAATTTTAGCTATGAGATTTTTCAATTCTAAAAAAACTCCTATAGATGATTGGAGTGCATTATCAACTTTTTTGACATCTGAGAAACTATTGCAATCCAAGGGAGAAGTTTCACCTGCCAGGAGAGCAGGAGTTTTATTTTCAGAGGATAAAACTAATGATTTTTTATTAAACCTTTCGAATGAAATCGATAGTATTTTGTATGATGGTGAAGGAGCGACAAGAACATTGTACGAAATACAAAAAGAAGATAATGGTTTGGTATGGATAATTCTTGAAGATGGTAATTTCAATGATTTAGTTTCGAGTATTTATACTATTGGCAATGCCATTTCTTCTAATGGAGGTTCTGAAAATTTAATAGCTGCAATTTTTGAAATATACTTGTCCGTAGATATAGATGATAATTCTACTAGGAGAGGAGTGAGAAGTTATTGTATATACAGATATGATAGAAAATCTTTCTATCCATTTATTCCTACTGGAGAAAACGAAGGAGAAAGAGATAAAACTGCCGAGAGTGTACTAGGTAGAGATTTATCTAATTCTGGTCTGATAATAGAGAAGGATTTTTCTCAGTGGATGGGATTATGGGGTATACCATTTTAGAATTTTATGGCAAAAAACATTATAGGAATAATTAACCCAAAAGATGAAATTCCAAAAGAATATATTAAACTATTATTAAAAAATAAAATCCAGTATGAAATTTTTAGAGATGGTAAAAATTTTTCTAAATATTCAGGATTTTTAGTTGTTGGGAATAAAAATTTCAATGAAAATGAAATTAATTTAGATATATTTTCTTATGCTGAAAAGATAAATATTCCAGTTCTATGTATAGGTTGGGGCATGCAGGTTCTTAATTATTATTATGGTGGAAAAATTGAATCTAAACCAAAATTAGAAAATAAATCTAATAATATAAAACATAGAATTTTTTTAGTTCCTGGTTCCAAAACTTCTTTCACTATAGGAGGATCAGGATGGGTCAGTATTTTAGAATCAAAATCTAGATCAATTACGAATAAATCTATATCGTCTGATTTATTCGTTTCTGCTTATAACAGGGAGTTGAAGATTGAAGGTTTAGAAAGACCTGGTCATTTGTGGATTTTGGGAGTTCAGTGGCATCTTTATGATAAAAACGTAATGCCATCCGGCTTTGAAAATATATTTTTATCTTTCCTAGATCGCTCGACAGAGTAATTTTTATTAATAAAAAAATTTATATATATATAGTAGATATGTATATAACAATATTAATTTCCTCGCGCGCCCGCGCTTGCGCGCCCGCGAGGGAAATGTTATAAATTTATAATATCTAGTTGTTCTAATTTTAAGGAGTAATTCATTCATGGTAAATGATGAAGTAGTAAATGATGATAAGTTAGTACCTTCTAGTGATTTAGGTACAACTACGCCTATCGGAATTGAGCAAGAAATGCGAAGCTCATATCTCGATTATGCTATGAGTGTCATTATATCTAGAGCATTACCAGATATACGTGATGGATTAAAGCCTGTTCAAAGAAGAATTTTATATGCGATGCATGATCAAGGAATGCGACCGAATTCTTCTTATAAAAAAAGTGCTAGATTAGTTGGAGAGGTGTTAGGTAAATATCATCCTCATGGTGACAGTTCTGTTTACGAAGCTCAAGTAAGAATGGCCCAACCGTTCTCGTTGCGTTATCCTTTGGTAGACGGACAAGGTAATTATGGTTCTGTGGATGGAGATGCTGCGGCTGCAATGAGATATACGGAATGTAAATTATCTCCAATAACAGAGATGGTTCTTAGCGATATTGATAAAGATACTGTAGATTGGATGGAAAATTTTGATCAATCTCTGAGAGAACCATCTGTTCTTCCGGCCAAGCTTCCTACTTTATTAGTCAATGGAGCATCAGGAATCGCTGTTGGTATGGCTACTAATATCCCACCTCATAATTTAACTGAAATTTGTAATGCAATAAACCACCTCATAAAAAATCCTGAAGCTACTATTGAATCTTTGATGAAACATGTTACAGGTCCTGATTTTCCCACTGGAGCTCATATTTGGGGTCAACAAGGGATCAGAGATGCTTATACTACTGGAAGAGGTAGAATTATAGTACAGTCGGAACATCAAATAGAAGAGGTTAAAAGACAAGATCGCAAAAGGTTAGTTTTTACTGAAATACCTTTTCAAGTTAATAAAGCTAATTTAATATCTCGTATAGCAGATTTAATTAAATCAAAAAAAATTGATGGAATTTCGGAAATTCGAGATGAATCAGACAGAAAAGGTATGAGAATAGTACTTGAAATGAAAAGAGGATCTCATATACCTGTTGTATTAAACAATTTATATAAACAGACTCCATTAAGATCTTCATTCTCAGTCAATATGATAGCTTTAGTAAATGGTACTCCAAGAGTCTTAAATCTTAAACAATCCCTAATTCACTACATTGAATTCCGGGAAGAAGTAGTGAGAAGAAGAGCTGAATTTGAACTTAAAAAAGCTCGGGCAAGGTTACATGTTTTAGAGGGCTTGAGAATAGCTATAGATAATCTTGATAAAGTTATTGAATTAATTAGGTCTTCAGCAGACGTAGAAGAAGCACGAAATAATTTAGTTAATGAGTTTTCTTTATCTGATATTCAGGCACAAGCTATTTTAGATATGCAGCTTAGGCGTTTGGCTGCCTTAGAAAGACAAAAAATTGAACAGGAGTATAAAGAATTATTAGATTTTATTTCAGAATTAGAGTCATTGTTAAATGACCCTGAAAAAGTTCTTGAAGTGATTCGTAAGGAAACAAATGAACTAAAGAAGAAATATGGAGATGAACGTAGAACTATAGTACATCCTGAAGAACTGGGTGAGTGGAAGAGGGAAGATACTGAACCTAAGGAAGAAGTTGTAATTACTTTAACTCGAAATGGATATGCAAAAAGAGTAAAGACTGATACTTATAGGAGACAACATCGTGGAGGTGTAGGTAAAAGAGGACAAAGAATGACTAAAGAGGATGATATTACTCCTTTTTTACAACTTGCAAATACACATGATTATTTACTATTTTTTACAGATAGAGGGCGTGTTTTTAGGTGTCGAGTATTTGATTTGCCACCTGACCAATCTAGAAATTCTAGAGGGACACCTGTAAATAATTTAGGTTTTAATATTGAACAAAGAGAACAAATTCATGAAATGATTTCAGTATCAAGTTTAATAGAGGATACTTATTTGGTTATAGTAACCAAAAAAGGACAAGTAAAAAGAATGCATCTTCCTTTGTTGAAAAATATGAATAGATCAGGTCTAAGGGCTTTTAATCTTAAAAATGATGATGAATTAGTTGGAGCTAGCCTTGTAAATGAACATCAAGATATAGTTATAGTTACTGCAGCAGGTTTATCTATTAGAGTTGCTTCTAATAATATTCGTTCAACACAAAGAAATGCAGGGGGGGTAAGAGGTATAAATCTTAATCAAAGAGACGAAGTAGTAGCTATGGATGTCGTAGATGAAGATGGTTACTTATTAATTGTAGGTAAAAAAGGTAGAGGTAAACTTACAGCGATGCGACATTATAAAACTCAACGAAGAGGTGGGAAAGGTTTGATCACATTGAAAGTAACAACAGGTAGAACTGGTACAGGCAAGGTTGCAGATGCTGTTGTAGTAAGTTCTGAAATTACGGATGATGATCAAGGAAATATAATGCTTGTTACTGAAAAAGCACAGATTTTAAGAACAAATTTAAAAGAGATAAGAAGGACTGGTAGGAACGCCCAAGGAGTTAGAATTCATGATGTTTCATCTGGAGATAATGTTAGTAAAATAAGAGTCATTGATCCGGCAAAACAGAAAAATGAAAACGAAGATGAAAAAAATATTAATGATTCAACAAGTGACTCCGATAATGTTGAGTAGATTACAATTTTTTTCTAAATTATGATTGAAAAAAAACTTAAAGATGCATGGGCAATGTTCCCAACAGGTGTTTCTATAATTACTTCTACTGATAATGAAGGTAATTGTCACGGAATGACAGCAAATGGAATTATGTCTCTATCTATTTCTCCTCCTTTGGTATTGATTTCTGTGGATATTTCTCGTGATACTCATTCTTTTATAGTGAACAAAAAAAGATTTGGTATTAATATACTAAGTAATGATCAAAAAGAAATAGCTGATTATTATGCAGCTCCATCCAAATCAAAAAATATTTCAAATATTAATTGGTCTATTAATTCAAATTCTGACATCTATTTTATTTCTAATTCATTAGTTAAGATGGGATGTAAAGTAGTAAATTCATTTGAAGAAGCGGGACATACTTTATTTGTAGGTTTAGTTTTAAATGTCGAAATTAAAAATAAAAAGCCTTTAGTTTGGTTTAATCGATTTTATTCAGATTTAGTTTAGTCAAAATTGAAAATCACCGGAATTTCTATAGCTCCAATTTATCCTAATAAAATTATTGGTGGGTCTCAAAAAGTTTTAATGGATCTTTTTTCAGGATTAGGGGAAAAGGGGCATGAATTAAATATTTTATCTACTAAAACAAATGAGATTAATAGTAAATTTTATTTTAATAAAGTTTTAGTAGACCCTGTCTTAAATTTTAGAGGAATGTTTCCTTCTACTCATCACTTTCCCCCATATAAATTGTTATCTAATTTAAAGGAAATTGAAAATCAAACAGTACAAAGCGATGTAGTATACTTACATGCCGATGCTTTGTATTTAAGACCTAATCTAAATACCTCTAAAGTTATTAGATCTTTTCATGATTATTTTTATGAAGAATCTATTTTGTCTTCTCTATTATTATCTTCGAATAAAACTGTAGTGCCTTCTAATTATTTAAAAAATTGCATAGAAACAATTGTCTTAATGTCAGGTTTAAGAAATTTAGAGCAGGTTAATTGTATTCCAAATGGAGTTTTTAATAATAAAGCAATAAAAGATTCGAAATTTCTTACAAATCTAAAAAATAAGTCCAAGGAAGATTTATTTGTTTTGTTCCCACATAGACCTACTCCTGAAAAAGGTTTAATAAATGCTATTGAAATTACAAAAAAGCTTCAAAAAAAATTATTAAATCGGCGAGTAAAACTATTAGTTCCATTTTATTCAAATGAATCAGTATTTGATGAGTCAAATTTTGAGATCAATTCTATAAAAAAAATAATTAAAGAATATGATGCAGAAGATATTATTTTATTACATGATTGGCTCAATATCGATCAAATGTCATCATATTTATCTATTGGCGATGTAGTAATTAGTCCTGGTAAATTTATAGAATCTTTTGGGTTGATTCCATTAGAAGCAATTTCTAATCTGACTCCTGTAGTATGCTACAAAGTCGGAGCATTAAGGGATTTATCTGAAATCCCGGGAATTTTCCAGGTTAAGTTCAATGAAATAGATACATTTGTAGATTCTATTTTAGATGCTATTAATATTGACAAGTCTATTTTAATTCAAGGTAAAAAATATATAGAATCTAATTATTCAACTAGTAGTATGGTTAATAAGTATGAAGAATTATTTTTGAGTATAAATTACAAAAAAAATAATAAATTTATTTTTCAAAACAAACTTACCTTATCGCCATGGTCTTATATTGAAAATGGTTCAATATTTAATGACTATACTTCAAAATTTTATAAATATCCTAAATTGTTTAAATATTTTTTTTCAATTGGTAAATCTATTATTAATACAGATGAAATCTATTCTGAAGATTTATTACATGAGATAGATCTAGCTAAAAGGGATGGCTGTATTACCAATTTAATTGGTAGTTATTGACATATTATTACCTCTAAATTGTTGATTTGAGACTATGAAAATTCGTAAAATTAAATGTCTAATTTTTAATTTACGAATAACTTGACTACTAAACATGACTATTAATTATGCAATAATTTCTACAGGCGGACACCAGCACCGGGTGCGTGAAGGTGACACTATATCTATACAAGGACAACAAGGTAATATAGGTGATTCTATATCCTTCGATAATGTAGTATTATCTTATATTGAAGGTGAATTGGTTGTTGGTTCTCCAGTAATTTCAGACACCTTGGTAAAAGGGAAAATTTTATCTCATAATAAATTAAAAAAAGTTACTTCACTTCGTTATAAAAATAAGACTAGACATAGAGTTAAGACTGGGCATAGGCAACCAGTTACTAGTGTGACAATAACTGACATAAATAAAGCTAGTTCTAAGAAATCAGGTAAATAAAATGAGGTTTAATTATGGCTCATAAAAAAGGTGGAGGAACTTCTCGGAATGGAAGAGATAGTGCAGGTAAACGATTAGGTGTAAAAGCCTTTGCAGGTGAAATTGTTAACGCAGGGTCTATTATTGTTAGACAAAGGGGGACTAGGTTAAATCCTGGATTGAATGTAGGAATGGGTAGAGATCATACACTTTATTCATTAATAGAAGGTAATGTCAGATTTGATTATAAATCTAAAGGCAAAAAAAGAGTTAACGTGGATCCTAAAAGTATTTAATTTATGAAATCTGAAATTCATCCTGAATATAATAAAAATGTTACTGTGAAATGTGGTTGTGGTGCTACTTGGATCACTTCGTCAACAAAATCTGAAATCAGTACAGAGATTTGTAGTAACTGTCACCCTTTTTGGACGGGAGAGCAGAGAATTGTTGATACTGAAGGTCGTGTGGAAAGAATGAAGAGGCGATATAATTTATCTGAATCTGAAGACAAAAAATCGTAAGTGACTCTTAAAAAATCAACCAACACTCCAGCTCCAATGTATGGAGGTCAAGCGGTAATTGAGGGTGTAATGATACGGGCTAAGACTTGTTGTACTGTTGCTGTTAGAAGACCTAATGGAAAAATAGTTAGACATGTTTTACCTCTACATTCTTGGGCAAATGGTAAATTACGTTTAATTCCATTAATAAGAGGTATTGTTGTATTACTGGAGACGATGATAATAGGTATGAAAGCGTTAGCTATTTCTTCAAGTGAATCTTCCGGTGAAGAGTTAATTGATAAGCCTGGTAAATTATCTATGGCAGTAACCTTGTTTATTGCTTTTATATTTTCTATAGGAATTTTCTTTTTATTACCACTTTATTTATCTGAAATTTTTGATAATAGTTTTGAGAATGAATTAATGTCGAATATTGTCGAAGGTATATTAAGATTGATATTATTTGTTGGTTACATTTGGCTTATAGGTCAATTCAAAGATATAAAAAGAGTTTTTGGATACCATGGAGCTGAGCATATGACGGTACATTTAGTGGAAAAAAAAGACACTTTATCTGTAAGTAATGTAAAAAAATATCCTCCAGAACATGCTAGGTGTGGGACTTCTTTTTTATTGACAGTAGTTTTTATTTCTATTTTATTTTTTATTATTGTGCCTAGAGAACCTTTTTGGTTTCTTATTGTTTCTAGGATAATTTTTGTTCCTTTAATTGCTGGAATAAGTTATGAATTAATTCGCTTTAGTGGTCGTCATTCTACAAATTTTCTAGTTAATTTGATTGGTTACCCAAATCTTCTATTACAAAAACTTACTACAAGAAATCCTGATGATTCGATGATAGAAGTAGCGATTAATGCTATGGAATATGCTATTGAGGTAGATAATAATTCAGATATATAAACTTATTTATTTCTATTTCTAAGAATTTTATATATATCTTTTGGCTCTAAATCTGATATATGCATGCCTACTAATAAGTGATAAATCAGATCAGACATTTCTTCAGATATATCTTTTTTTGTTTGAGACATTATTGCTACTGCAACTTCGCCAGATTCCTCTACAATTTTCTGAGATATTCTTCCTTTTCCAGATTTAACTAATTTTGTAGTGTACGAATTATCCGGTAATTTTTTTGCACGATCTTTTATAATCGAGAATATTAGATCTATTATTTCTGAATTAATTTCGGATGAGTTTTCTTCCTTATCAAAACATGATTCAGTATTATTATGACATGTTGGACCTATTGGATTTACGCTAATAAGTAATGCATCCTCATCACAATCAATAGAAATATCTACAACTTTAAGATAATTTCCTGAGGTTTCTCCTTTTTTCCAAAGTTCTTTCCTACTTCTACTGTAAAACCAAACATCTGGACCTTCTAGGGTAAGTTTGAATGCTTCAGAATTCATGAACCCAACCATTAAAACTTTTTTTGTTACGGAGTTTTGTATTACTGTAGTAATTAATCCATCTGAGTTATATTTTGGAGTTATTTTTTTATCTGATCTAAAATTTTGCATAGTTCATTAAGTTCACTAATAATTATATCTGGTTTTTCCTCATTTTTTTTAATTTTAGAATTGTTTCTATTAATCCATATGGCTGTAGAACCTACTGAATGAGCTCCTAAAATATCATCAAATAGATGATCTCCTACATACCATGCATTTTTGGGTTCCACTTCTAGGGAGTTGTAAATTTTTAAAAATGCTGAAGGTGAAGGTTTATATACTTGAGCTTTTTCTGAAGAAAGAATTTCATCAAATTTCAATCCTGAATTTTTTATTAGTGGTTGTAATCCTTCTTCATCAGCATTTGAAAAAATCCCTAATTTTACTTTGTTTGATAATTCATTTATAGTAAATTTTGTTTCTGGAAAAATTGGTCTATTTGACATATGTTGAGCTGCAATTTCTCCTGCGTGTTTGTAATTGGATTTTATATGTAATTCATCAAAAGTTATTCGGAAACAATCTGTCCATGCTGTGCGATAGCTAATAAATTTTGGACTTTTTACTGGATCTTCTAAGTTAGTTCTACTTTTTCTAAAATTAACTTCATGAAATTTCCACTTTTCCCATAATTTTTCTTTTGAAATGTTTAAATTTAAATCATTTATTATTTTATTAAATGTAGTAATCCAATCAGATGTTGAATTTTCAAACAAAGTTTTATAACAGTCAAAAACTATTGCTTCAGGATAACTTAAATCTTTATTTCTACTCATAATTATATTTATTTTCTAATAATGAAACCATTATTACTTAAGTATTCTTTGAGTTCAAAAATCCTTAATTTTCTAAAGTGGAAAAGTGAAGCCGCTAGAACTGCATCTGCTTTACCATATTTGAATGCATCATTAAAATGTTCTAATTTTCCTGCTCCTCCACTTGCTATTACAGGTATTTCCACATTATCAGAAATATTTTTCAATAGTTCGTTATCATATCCGGATTGCTGTCCATCTTGATCTATACTTGTAACTAATAATTCTCCAGCTCCAAGATTATATGCTTCTTTTGCCCAATTTAAAGCATCCTTATTAGTTTCTATTTTTCCTCCATGACTATAAACTTTCCAACCTGAATTTGTTTTTTTTGCATCTATAGCTACCACAACACACTGCGAACCGAAATATTTACTACAATTTTGAATTAATTTAGGGTTGGTAATCGCTGCTGAATTAATAGCTACTTTATCTGCTCCAGCATTTAACATATTTCCCATGTCTTTTGTAGAACTAACTCCACCACCTACAGTCAAAGGTATAAAAACTTCTGAAGAAACTTTTTCCACTACTTCTATCATAGTTTTTCTTTTTTCTGACGAAGCTGTAATATCTAAAAAGACTAATTCATCTGCACCTTCAGAGTTATAATAGTTTGCTAATTCAGCTGGATCACCTGCATCTTGTATATCGATAAAACTAACACCTTTTACTACTCTTCCACGGTCTACATCTAGACACGGTATAATTCTTTTTGAAAGCATATTCTAAGTTTTTTTAAATATTACAATGTAGTGATTTTCAGAAATATTTCTACGTGTAATAATTTTCAACCCAACACTTTCTCCTAGGGAGATTATTTTTTCTTGACTAATTCTTCTAGATTTTGGAGGTCCAAAATTTATTTTACCTTCCACAGGTATCCATTCAATTACAGATATCCAACCAGTTTTCTTGGTAATTCGAGAAAATTCTTTAAATAAATTTTTTATTCCTGTAATTTTGTTTAGGTAGCCAGAAATAATTAGGCCATCTAAATAATTTTCATTAATAGCAATATTGTTACCATCTGAAATGATAGATTTAATATTACTTAAATTAAATTTTTTCCCTGCCTTAATAAGATTATTATTGAATTCTTTGTTTATATCTATAGCATAAACTTTTCCTCTATATAGATATTTTGCCAATGTTATAGGTAAGTCAATGCTTCTAGAACACATATCTCCAACAATTTGATCAGTATTTATAGGAGCAAGAGTAATTAATGATTGAGGGTCAAATTTTGCTTCAATTTGATTATTTTTTTTAATGTTATTTTTTACATTTGTCATTTGTTTTGTTCTAACGTTTTTATTGATGTTTTTAAATCGATTGCACCTGTGTATATAGCCATACCTACAACAACTTCTTGTATGCCTAAATTTGATAACTTTATAATGTCATTAATATCTGCGATCCCTCCAGCAACAATGATATGAGATTTAGTTAAATTTCTTATTTTTTTAATTGACTCAAAATTAGGATGATCTAGTGTTCCATCTTTTAGGGTGTCGGTAAACATAAACTTTTTTACACCTATGTTTTCCATTTTGTTAACAATTTCTTGTATTTTTATGCCAGTATTATTTATCCATCCTCTAGTTTTGATCAAGCCGTTTTGACTATCGATACCTACTATAACTTTTTCATCTCCAAATTCTTCTAATGTGAGATGTATTTCTTCTGGATTCTCTATAGCGGCTGTTCCAAAAATTATTTGTTCTACACCAATATTAATCATTTCTTTTGCTATAGCAATATTTCTTATGCCACCACCTACTTGAATAGGAATTTTTACAGATTTTAATATTTTTTTTATAATACCGTAATTATTGGTATTCTGTTTTGCTGCATCTAAATCTACAATATGTATTTTTTTAGCTCCGTAGCTTTGCCATCTTTGTGCGATTTTAATAGGATCTTCATCAAAAATAGTTTCTTTATTATAGTTTCCTTGGGTAAGTCGTACACATTTGCCATTTCTAATATCTATAGCTGGAATTATCATTTCATCCTGAAACCTTTTTAGTAAAATTATCATATATTTCCAAACCTAAATCACCACTTTTTTCTGGATGAAATTGTGTTGCAACAACATTTTTTTTTACTGATACTG
>Ga0310344_10000932_pt1 | contig 22616 bp, 16 predicted proteins | sample HC15DNA20200_MG_FD_203801 | JGI IMG/M metagenome (GOLD analysis project Ga0310344, IMG submission 203801) | Marine microbial communities from station ALOHA, North Pacific Subtropical Gyre - HC15-DNA-20-200_MG | ecosystem: Environmental > Aquatic > Marine > Oceanic | place: Pacific Ocean: North...
GTTTGCTGGAACGGGCACTGGAACGATTTCCATTCATTCAAGCGGTGAATATCGACCAGTCAGAAGCGTTTCTCGGACTGGCCGAACGACGACTGGAACGATTTGGAAACCGTGCCAACTGTCATCAGTGCCGATTACAGGATGACTGGCCTGCGTTACTTGACCGATCACCGAAAGCCATCGTAAGCATGTCTGCTGTTCACCATCTTGACTCTACAGAAAAACATACCTTCTATGGGAAGTGTTTTGAAACACTGGAGTTGAGGGGAATGCTGGTCAATGGCGATGAAGTGCGACCGAAAGATCCCGATGACTACCTTTCCCGTCTCCGGACCTGGGCCGACCACATGCAACGTGAAATGAGAAGCGATAGAATTCCCACCTCGATGCATGGAACACTCAGTGGCTGGATTGAGCGCAACGTCGAAAACTTCGGTTCACTAAAGATAAGCGGTGATGACTGCCACGAAACGCTGGAACATCAGCTCATGTCACTGAAAGCACACGGATTTTCCAACCTAACAACCCACTGGACTGACTGGATGTGGTCTGTATTCAGCGGGACTAAAGCAGAGTAAGTAATGGTTCAGCTGTATTGCTGTTTCCTCCTAACCATCTCCATCCTCAATTCCTAACCGAAACGCATGTATTACGCGTTTACATCCATAAGGAAATCGACCGTTTAACATCGGATTATCAGAACGGAGTGAATTCCTTTCCGGGTCTACTTCTGATATGGTCGCTACCCAGATAACCGATCAAAACGCGATCTGCCCCCGTAAGAAGCAAGACAGAAACTTCACGTCAGTCAAAACCGCATAAGCAATTCCCCCGTTAAATCAAAGAGGTCGTTATGGCCCTTATCACCAGTTGGCAACGTAAACCCGCTCTCTGGATCAACAGCCTTTTGTTGTTCGCCTTGCTACAATCACACGCCATTCTAGCCGATATACCGATTGCCTTTCCTTTACAATCCAAGCGAGTGCTCTTTCTGGGAGACTCCATCACGCACAGTGGGGGCTACGTGTCATGGATTGAGACTCAGTGCCGACTGCAAGGTATCTCTCCGCTCCCCGAGTTCGTCAACATCGGGCTCAGCAGTGAAACCTGTACTGGACTCACTGAACCGGATCACCCATTCCCACGGCCGGATGTACACGAACGACTGAACCGTGCCCTGGCTCAAATCCAACCCGACGTGGTAATCGCCTGCTACGGAATGAATGACGGAATCTATCATCCTTTTTCAAAACAACGATTTAAAGCGTATCAAAACGGTATCAACCAATTGATTACAAAAGTGCAAACCAGCGGAGCAAAGCTGGTATTGATGACTCCTCCTCCTTTCGACGCAGTCGCCATTGGTGCCAGCGGGGGAACACTCCAACCGGCAGGCTCCAAGCAATATGCTTATTTTGCCCCCTACGAGCATTATGATCGGGAAGTCATTGCGCGTTACGCTCAATGGATTCTGGAGCAGAAGGATCGTGTCTCCATGGTAATTGACCTTCACACGCCTCTCAGTACACATCTCACTGAACAACGGATGACAAACCCCACTTACACGCTGGCTCCAGACGGTGTCCATCCCAATCCCCTTGGGCAACGTATGATTGGCGAAACCATTCTTCTGGCCTGGGGCCTGCCTTCCATTACCGAACCCGGGAAAGCGTTATTCGACCGCATGCATCAGCGCATGAGTTTGCTGCATGACGCATGGCTGTCCCATATCGGACACAAACGGCCGGGGGTCACCCAGGGCCTCCCCTTGGAACAGGCACTGAACAAGGCCGATGAGATGCTCACAGCAATCCACCCTTTGATCGACAAACTTCGCAAACCCTCCATTCAAAAACGAAATTCGACCAGTGGCATTATTCACGAAATTCATTACCCAAGCGAAGCCACAAAGGGGAAGCTGAGAATTGGTGTCGACTTTTACCTCTGGATTCCTGACCAGGTAAAGACACTGCGCGGGATCATTGTGCATCAACACGGCTGTGGGGTAGGCGCTTCACAAGGCGGTCGTACCGCAGCGGATGACCTGCACTGGCAAGCCTTGGCGCGTAAATGGAACTGCGCGCTGCTCGGATCCATGTACGAACCGCGAAAAACCATTAACTGCCGCCTCTGGTGTGATTCGCGAAATGGCTCCAATGACCGATTTCTAATGGCACTCGAACATTTCGCACAGACTACCAGACATGGCGAACTGAACTCCATCCCCTGGTGTCTCTGGGGACATTCGGGAGGAGGCTTCTGGTCCAGCCTGGTCCAGTCCAGGCACCCGGAACGGATCGTCGCCATCTGGTTTCGATCAGGTACCGCGTATGGCACCTGGAGCAGAGGTGAAATCGATCCCCCCCCTCTCTCACCCGCTGCATATCAGATTCCCATGATGGGAAATCCAGGGATACTGGAAAAGAATGACTCTCGTTTTCGAGGAGCCTGGGACGGTCTGAAGGCAATGCAGGCAGACTACCTCTCGCACGGCGCTCCTTTTTTTGAGTTTGCTCCCGACCCGAAAACCGGACATCAGTGTGGCGATTCACGGTACCTAGCCATCCCGTTTTTCGACTTCTGGCTTGAGCACCGACTGCCGAACCCAGACTCTGCCCAGCCGTTACTCAAACCAACTCATGAAGCGCGCGCATCGTGGAATGTAACCATGGCAGGAAAGATGATCGAGTACATACAAACCGGCGATGTTGCCGATTCTACTCCACCTCCGCCCCCCATTCAGGTTACCGCTCGCAGAAATCGTGATGGACATGTGATTGTTACCTGGGATGCACATGCCGATGTCGAAAGCGGAATCCGTGCATTTACCGTTGAGAGAAACGGAAAGCCGATTGCTCAAATACCCGAACTACCGGCAAACCGGTATGGACGCCCTCTCTTCCAGGGCATGACCTATCACGACACCCCTCCGTTTCCACTGCCAGCGATGCAGTACCTGGACTCGTCAACTACCTCCGGAAAAATACCCTGCTACAGCATTCGAACAATCAACACAGCTGGACTGGTTTCCGATCGAGCGCATAGCCGGTAACAGAACGGGAAGTACCGCCGTAGTTTTTCCCAGCCTTGGACCTGGAAAACGTTCCCCTTTCATCGTACTCACGGTGCACGGACGGAGCCTCGATTTACATGTCTAATAAAGATAAACAGACCAGGCACATAAACCAACCACAGGCACACGTTCCATGGAGTGGGTATTAACAGTAGTGCCACGCAGAAACCGACCGCTCCCATCCAGCCGACCACAGCCATCCTTGCCATGAAACTCATTTGTTCGCCTCGTGACAGATTTCGAATCGACATCCATGTCCCCAATAGGCCACCCGTCACACCGACAATACTGCCAACAACAGCCCCAATCAGTCCCAACATCACTGTCTCCGCGTACCAGCCGTGAGGTCACCATGGTCATCAAATGAACAATCGGATTGTAGGCTTGTTTGCTCTATACCGTACTCAGATAATATCATGAAATAATAGAAAGCGTGCCTTAATTAAAACCCCGACCTCCGGCACCTGGAGAATGTGCCTATGCTTTTGAAAACAGGGAAGCCACTTCCGCGTAACAAGCAAAACTTGTTTTTTTTGCTCTGCATAGGATCCCTGCTGCCATCACACACGACGGTAAAAGCCGACCATCCGAAACTGACAGCCGAAAAACTATTTGACGCAGAACATCTTGTAGACATTCAGATCGAATTACCGGAGAAAGATTGGAATGCGCTTCGGCAACAAACTCGATCTTTTGCTCTTTCACTGGGGAAAAAGCCAGCTGAACGTTCCTATGAGTATTTCAAGGGGCACATCACCATCGACGGAGTTCGAATCAAAAACGTAGGCATCCGAAAGAAAGGATTCCTGGGTTCGTTGAACACAAGGCGTCCCTCTCTGAAAATCAAGTTTCGGGAATTTCGCAAGCAAAAGCCTGTTAAAGGCATCGACCGACTCACGCTCAACAACAACCAACAGGACCGATCTCTGGCCAGTCAGTATTTGTGTTACCGGTTTTTCAACGAAACCGAAACGATTGCTTCCCGTTGTAATCACGCAAAAGTCACTGTCAACGGTCAATACCTGGGAATCTATTCCAACGTTGAATCCGTAAGACCACCTTTTTTGAAAACACGATTTGACTCTTCTTCAGGTGATCTCTACGAAGGGACTGTAGCGGACCTTTTTCCTGACTCTATCCAACGGTTTGAATCAAAAACCAAAGGCACCTCACTGGAACCACTGGAACACCTGGCAGGCATGCTTGATAAACACCCTCTTGACATGCAAGAAATTGAAGCCGTGCTGGACGTGTCGGCATTCGTCAAATTCTGGGCCACAGAAAGCCTTATCGGGTTTTGGGATGGGTACACCAACAATCAAAACAACTATTTTGTATACAAGAATCCCCGCAACTCGAAACTATACTTTATGCCTTGGGGACTCGATTCCGCGTTAACCAGCATGATGCCACTTCCTCCTTTTTTCATAAAAACCAAATCTGTACACAGTAAATCCGTACTGGCCAATCGCCTTTACCGGAACCCTGACATACAGCAACAGTATCGTGAAACGCTCCTCATGTTGCTTGATAAACACTGGAATGAAAAACGACTTTTGGCAGACTTGGACCGTTTGGAAGTAAGACTGAAAGACCATCTTCACTCCAGCCAGAAGGACTTTCCCAGGAAGTTAAACTCGGTGCGTCGATTCATTTCCGGACGCAGGAAGGTAATCCAGAAAGAACTCAGTCAATGGCCAGTTACCCTAACCGAAGGCCCGCGAGGCCCTATCTATTTCAAGTCTCTCGGCCAAGTCGCGGTAACCTTCTCCACCCAGTGGTACCAGAAAACTCCAGAGAGCCCCTTCACCACGGGCACACTTGAACTGAAGTTTTCAATGAATGGGGAAAAAGTCCGGTTCAAGGAAAAGGAACTCGGCATCTACGTGACACCTGAAAACAAATCCGACAGCAAATCAGATCCGTCCATTGTCATCATAGGCAGACGGGAACCGGATGATAAACAACTGACCTTATCCGTCAGTTTACCGGCTTCCGAATTTCGCACGACCAAAAAGAAAAGAATAATCGTAGAGGGTAATTATGTAGAAGGAACAAAGAGAAAGGGGCTCCTCGGATTTATTTTCCGACCCAAGACTCGAGTCCTAGCCGGATTCGGACAGTTTAAAGAGGCGTCCAGACAGCCAGGTGCCTCAGTCAGCGGCACACTGGAATTACACATCATGGAAATGAAAGGAGGAAAACCACGCTAGAGACAAACTCGGCGTCAGGCTCGAGACATCGATGTTTCAGCCATTGCTTTGACCCACCTGTACCGGACAATAAATTGCATTGATCCGAGCCGTATCGCGAATCAAATCGACACTCAACACTTCGACACGCATGACCTTTAATCCCGTACGTTTTGTCAGGTCATGGATGAGTTCCTGTTCCTTTCCTGGAAGTAACAGATCGGGATTGTCATAGTTGATCGTGGCGGACTGCGTCTGCATCCTGGTCGTCCAGGTTTCCAGCCAAAACGTCATCCCCACAATAACACCGTTAATCAACAGAATCTCAACGACACTCACCCCGTCATTGGCAACAGCATTGAGAATAGCAATACCAATGACAACAAACAGATAGGTCAGATCTTTGATTCGGATGGGCAGTGTGCGATAACGTAAAATCCCAAATACAGCAAACAACCCGAGCGCAAAACCGAGATCAACAGGTACTGTTCGCAAAATCAGACACAGGAAAAAGGTAATCGTGTTAAAAGCAAAGTAGGTGAACACCTGCTCATTCCACTGGTACATCCTTACGTAGATTCCACGTACGACCAGTGTGGTTGCAATCAGATCAATAGAAAAACGCAGGATCATTTTCACAACAGCATCGACGTTGACAAACTGTTGAGATCCGAACAAATCGAGCAGGTAATCAAGCATCATGTTGCCTCATCACTTCACGTAGGGTCGATCGAAATCGATGCACAGGGATTGCTTCTCTCAAAATACACATTGCAACGCAGTATTTGGACATCCTGATTGGACGGATTTTACGCCTCAGAAGAGCATCCATCCCGGGACTGCGAGGTCGGAATCGATCCTGTTTAATTTCTCCAACTACCAGTTCAGGAAGTTCTATCCGTTTGCCTTTCCACTCCATCGAAAGGCCCAGGTCAAATGTAATCCGTTCGTTGATATCAGAACAAACGAGAGTCAAACGGGGAAAGTCTACCTGTACTGACCGACACACCGATGGAGCGCTCACCTGATCAAGCACAAAACGCTCGTCATTGCCAGAAAGCTGAAAGTCACTTCCGGTATACGGTTGCCGATTTTTTCTTGTGACGCCGTATTTATCCTTACTTTTCACTTCTACGTATCCAAGATTTCTTTCGAGATAGGTCCGGATACGCACTTTTTTTCGAGGGCGCATACCCCGCCGATGCTCATGGAAAAAACGAAGCTCGTCGGTATCAAAATAACGCGTCTGGTAGTTTCCAACCAATGCTTCACCGGACCAAACCAGATGAAAACATGTCTGCATGGCTCGAAGAACGTGTTCCATTTGGTGTCTGGGAAACATGAATTTCGTGTCCGTACGGCGAAGCAGAGAACGTGCCTCCAGTAACTCCTGTGTCGCAGGCTCCATGGCACGAAGTAAGGACCACTCTTGAGAACTCAGACCGGGGCGAAGACCGATCCCATCGGCCTTGGTCTCCAGTCGTTTATCAAACCAGTCGCGCCAACTTACAGCCGCCGAGCGATTGTCGAGAACCACACCTTGCGTATCATCGCCAGTCGACTGCAAATTGAATTCCTGTCCTGACAACATCGAATATCACCTTCAAACCGAATGATGCAATGACATGTTGTTTCCGCCGAACACCTCTGCAGCACTGACTTTTGAGTGATCACTGACGCCCATATCCTCGTACCCTGTATGTCGCATCAGCTGTAGTCATGTCATCGGTGTAATGGAAAAGCACAGGAAAGCAGACTATGAATCACTCACCAGGTACCCTTTCACCAAAACACCTTATTTTGAAATGATGTCTATTCTTTTCAGAGTTCGATCATTCCTGAATATTATCCGTCTATAAAACCTTGTCTCATGGTTCCCAAATGTGACACTTTATCAGGACATCTTCTGAAAATCTGCTGGTCGCACTGCACACCTGTCACAGGTCCTGTTTTAATTACGATTTACCGGCCCCCAACATGCCACAGAGCGTAACAGGCGGCTGAACACCTCGATTCCGGTACGCCTCATTTCTTCCAGAACGACTGTTTCGTTTGATCGGTACATCACACACTCTCCTTTTTTTCAAAATCGTCTATGCGGCCCCACACCTTTACTTGAAGTGGCCAACCCGCTCTCTCCAATTCGGTTTTCAGATAACATATGGAGCAGGATCCGGTGTTCGCTGCATATTAGAATATGTGTAATCTATAACCGCTGTAAACCAGCCCCATAGCATCGTAACCCTCTCGATTTTTGGTGTACGATTCATGTTCCATTGCGATTTCTGAGACGCGTGGCAATGAAACGTTTTCGCATTTCCCGACGCACGATGTTACGCGGTTCAGGCACAAGCCTCTGCCCCTGCTGGACGTCATGCACCCGGTCTCGACGCGTGTGGCGACCTTCATGCTGGACCATGAGCAAAGTAACCGTTATTTCAATTTTTTATCCGGCGTAAAAGGCATGTGGCATGCGCTTTCGCATTGGAAAGACATCTCGGGAAAAACCGAAGACGACGACGGAAAAACCTCCTGGAACACAAAAGAGGTGAAACTCCGTCAGTACCTGAAAGTCATCACTTTTCACCATGAACAGGTCGCCTATTTTCTGGATCGACTCCGTAATATCACCGAAGCAGACGGCAGCCTGCTGGATCATTCGATGATTCTCTACGGTTCCCCTTTTGCCGACGGACACCAGAATGTCTCCAGACAGTTGCCCGTCATGATAGCGGGAAAAGCAGGAGGAAAACTGAATGCCGGTCGGCACCTTTCTTATCCCGAAGCCCCTCTGGAAGGTCTCTACCTGAGCATGATGGACGTCATGGGGGTACAGATGAACCGCTTCGGCGGAACCGACAAAGCACTGGCCATTTAATGGCGGCAACGTGTCTCATTACCTCGGGTTCCCATTCCACAATATCCGCCAGTGACATCATACCGTGCATTCCGAGTTCAACCTTTTATTTCACCGCCTCCTTCAAAAAAGAATACCGCCTATGAATCGGAGATGCACGCTCTGTGAGTGCTCTCCTGGATGCTCAGATACCGGCTTTCTAAGTGCTCTGCGACTCGGTTTCTGATTGCCATTTGAATTGGTAATCGGCTCCCAGCTGCATTCGCGTCAGACAGATAATCTCCTGCATATGACCGGTAAAATGGGTAACGCTGTGCGTAATCGCTCCCAGTCCCGTAGTTTGAAATCCCTGAATCACCTGTGATTCCACCAGTCGAGTCTCATTCACGGTTTGCAGCACCTGCTGCACCGCCTTGAGTGATTCTTGTAATTTCAACGTCAGTAAGCCGTGCTCAAGCGGACCCTGCTCTGAAAACTCAGAGGGACGATCTCGGGTATCCGGCAGACTTCCCACACCCGACAGGATCCATTGGCTCACATTACCGCAGATATGCAGAACCAGATTACCAATGCTGTTTTGACTCTCGGTGGGTCTCCACCAGATCTGTTCGTCGTTGAGCTGATCCAGACAATGTTCCACCCGCTCTACCGCATATTCAAGGTGCTCGCAACTATCCTGCAAGAACAGTTTCTGTATCCCAGCTGACTGCATCCTTCTACCTCCTGAAAGATCCATCTGACATTCTGAACCACTCAAACCACGTCATCGGAATGCCAGGTAATCCATCCATATTCGTTCTGATCCCCCGGAAGAATCATCTGACCGTCAACAAAAGGCCATTCCCGCGCATCCCAGTCATAGATTCTCTCGGATGTCCGTATATTGAGCTCCATTACGGACGTCTCTGGCCGATACAGTAGAGGTTTTCGTACGTTCGAATAAACAACTGGCCATCTGAAGGCGCCAGCGCGGATTTGATATGTTCTCCCATGCTATTCTTTGCGACCAGCTGATATTTCGGATTCGCATCCAGAATAAATATTTCACCCTGTGTGTTACTGACATATAAACGTTCTCCCGCCAGCAGCATCGACCCCCAAAGATTGCCACCCAGTCGTTCCTTCCACACGGACATACCCGTTTTGATATCAATGCACTCAGCAATGCCAGTCGCATTGGAAACATAAAGAAATCCGTCCCGAACAACACCTGATCCGATGCGCTGCTGTGTCTTTTCTACATGCCACAACCGATGATTATCGGTTACATCACCACGGCCCCCCATACGAACGGCCATCATTGATTTTTGAAAACCGCTGACACCAATCAGAACGCCATCACCGACAGCCGTATCCGGATAATTGCTTGGCCCCAGGCCCGTGCATTTCCATAGTTCTTTGCCCGTCAATGGATCATATCCTTTCAGTTCACCGGGCATGGAAAGCGCAAACTCATCATGGTCCCCAGCGCTGTAAATAACCGGTGTCGACCACGACCCATACAATTTATCATCAATTCCTGTTTCAGGCGTGTCCCAGACGGTTTCTCCGGTTCTTTTATCAAGCGCGATGATGTGTGTCGGTTCTCCGGGACCACGATGGATAATAAGCAGGTGTTTGTATAGCACCGGAGTCGACGCCGGACCAAAAACATGAGTCAGTTTGCCAAGATCGCGCTCCCATACAACCTTTCCTGAAAAATCCAAAGCCAGTACCCCGGCTGAATCGAAACTGACGTAAACCAGACTGCCATCGGTCGTCGGTGAACCCGAACAGAAAGGATTGTCCACATGAGCCGTTTCGTAATCCGGGTAAGAGACATCGTACTGCCAGCGTTTTTCGCCTGTGTTTCGATCAAAGCAGATCAGACTGCGAGTCTTACCCCCGTCATTGGGACACGTCACAAAAACATGGTTGTCCCAGACAATCGGTGTGGAATTACCTGAGTCGGGAAGCGGTGCCTTCCAAAGAACCTTCTCGACAGAACTGAAACGGATCGGCAGGTGACGTTCACCGCTGATACCAATACCCTGTACGCCACGCCAGGCCGGCCAGTTTTCAGCCAGCGAGGTACCAGTAATCAAAAACAAGAAAAACAGTCCGGCAGCGACAATACGCCTCATAGCCGTATCTCCGATCATTATTTCTGGACGTCCAATGGGTACTTCATCGGTAACTGAATCATTCGATTTCACTACCGTACTCAGATTCCGCCATCACGTAAAGTGTCAGAACCGTCAAGTACTAACTTGACCGCATCCAGCCCGTCAATATTGTATAGCTATCTGTGCGGCGTCCACCGTATGCCCCACTGGATATCTTGATCATAGCCGTTGTTCGGAATTCAGAAACGTCTGAGTCATTACCACAAACGAGCGGTAAAAATCTGTCTCCGCGCGCTTTATAACCGCATCAAAAAGGTCGGAAGGCCACATGAGATGCGCCGCATAAAAGGAATGGATTAATTCCCATATCTGACTGGCTCCATCTGTATCATCAGGCGACATGTCGATGTGATCCAGCAGGTGCCCCATCACGTCCAGTTGGACGCCCAGATGATCCAGCATTACTCCGTCTGGAATATATTGTTCAGGGTAGTTGCTTATTTCGATGAAATTTCTGACCGACGTGACAACTTCGCTCTGAAATTGCCCGGTTTGCCACACGGACTGACAAGGAGGAAAGTGATCCTTCGGACCAAGAAACAACTGACAGTAATCGATCGCCAATTGCTCTATTGTGGCCTTACCGGCATCCGCCGGTAACATGACGCCGGCTGTCACAAAAGACTCTTTTAATGGCGTTTGCGACAACTCCAATATCAGGTTTCTATCCACTTCATGAATCCAGATCCTGGCAAGTAAGCGATAGATATGCTTTCGCTCAGCAACGGATTCTTCTGAAACAAGTCCGGCTTCAATGTACCCCACAGTCAACTTACCTTTGAAATCGTAACTACCGTGTCGTGAAAGGCCTGTTGACCACTAACCGGATCTGGCGCAATGGGTATCAATTTGTTCTGATTCCATCCATTTCCCGTATTGGGTTTCCATCGGCTGGGATCACCATCGGAAGTATCTTCCCACCACATATTACGTTCCCAGTCAGCATCCCGGTACTTCATCACATCAGAACCCACCAGATGAGATGCTTTTGATGGTTGCTTACGCGCCTGTGCGACACTGGTATACTCCCAGTGGCCACAACTGTTGCTCATCGCAATAACCCGTGGATGGATGCCTTCGGTGGTCACAATAGGCACGCGCATGGTACCAACGACACGTCTTTCACCGGCAGTGTCCAGGTCTTCGCGATTTAAATGGGGAGACTGAGCCTCGAGCTCCGCTGAATAATAGGACTTCAGTTCAATCCAGTCTCCGTCCTCCAGTTCATATTTCTCAGCAGTTTTAGGATTCAGCCAAGCCGGGTTGGTATGTACGATCTCAGCCAGCCATTTGAGATGCATCGTACGACCATGATTATGCACGTTCCATTTGAAACTAGTCATGATCAATTCATCGTCAGCCAAAGCAGCATGTTCTCTTGGCTGAAACCAGGACGGCATCGGGTCAATCTCCACATTGCAACCTTGATGGGTTCCAGGACGGCTCTTGGTTCTGGTAATACCGCTGCGTGCAATCAAATCAGAACAGTCTTCGTTGTTGCCAATCTTCTGGATAAACAGACTTCGAACTTCAAATTTACGGCTGGGTGTAGCAAAACCACGAACCGGTTTTCCGTCACGCATGATACCAATGCCAATGCCGTCTTTGATGATTACCCCAGTTGGTTCGTCCACGGTCGATCGTTCTAGATCCGATTCGGAAAGGGGTTGATTATATGGTTCATAGAAAGGTTCTCTATCCCCTTCCCATACCCCCTCTTCCATGAGTCGCTGAAGACCTTGCTTACCTGTCTCGGGATTTTCAGGAACGCCAGAAGCCCACTGTTGCATGTATTCCTGTAGCGATTCCTTGTACCACTGTTCCATACCACCACCAATTTTCTTGGCCAGCTCTGGAAAAAAGTCGCGGATGTCCCTGGATTCACCAAGTGGCTCGATCATGGGGGTCCGCAGTGCCACATAAGGACGGAGATTGTAAGCAGCTCGCGCGTCGAGATCCCACCGTTCCATGTAGGTTGCCCACGGTAATACGATATCGGCATAGTGAGCTGTTTCATTGTAGTAACAGTTAATACTGACATGGAAAGGAATCAATGCCTCATCGGTAAGTACCTGCTGAGTCAGACTCTCTTCGGGCCAGGTGAGTGGTGAGTCCAGGTTGTAGGTCATATAGGCCTGCAGTCGGGCACGATCTTGCAGCAGGTACAGGTAAACCAGTTCCCCCACTCGCATCCGCCGCCAAACGTTGGCCAAAGGATATTCCGGAGGGTCTTCAAGCAAGCTCCAAGTTTTAGCGCCGGGCGGCATCGGTGGTGTTTTTACAATCGGGTCAAGCCCGCCCCATGGCGTCCAGCACCACCCTCCTTTTCGACCAACACTCCCTACCAGCGCGTTCAGTAGTTGTATGGCACGATCGTTGTAAAAACCATTCAGATGAGCGGAACTGCCTCGATTACACATCGTGGTACAAGCCGGTGCGGCACTGGAAAATTCCATAGCAATACGATGGATGTCATTCGCTGAAATACCACTGATTTTTTCTGCCCACTGAGGAGTGTACTCACTCAGATGGTCTTTCAACTCATCTACCGAAACATTCGTCCAGCGACGGATGAAGTCCTCATCAAACCGATTCTCCTTCATGATGGCATGACACATGGCCAAGGCAATCGCACCATCGGTACCGGGAAACGGCGCAAACCATTCATCACTTCCACCTGCCGTGTTGGACAATCGAACATCGAACGTCACCAGTTTGGCACCATTATTGAATCGGCCACTTTGGATGCGGGTGGCGAAAGGGACATGCCCCTGGTGTGCCTCAAAAGCATTGCTGCCAAAATTGAGGATATACTTGGAATGCTCAACGTCATTGAGGTCCCAGTCACTTTCCCACAGATAAGTCAGATTGGCAGCCCGCCGATTTCCGGAACACAGAGCGCGATGGCTGAGCTGCGTCTTGGTACCAAATGCATCCAGGAATCGTTTGATCGCATCCTTGCTTCGCTGCCGCCCCTGATGAAAAGCAAACTCTTCGGGTTTCCCGCTGTCACGAACGGCTTTCAATCTGTCTGCTATTTCGGTTACTGCCTCATCCCAGGAAATCCGTTTCCATTTTCCCTGGCCACGGGCTCCGACTCGTCTCAGCGGATACAGAAGCCTTTCGGGATGATACAGATGATTCAATCCGGCATGCCCTCTGGCGCAAAGGTGTCCTCGACTGTTAGGATCGTTTGGATTGCCTTCTATCTTTATTACACGATCATCTTTGACATATCCTATGGTTCCGCACACGGTGCTGCACAACTGGCATACACCGGGTACTTTCTTTACGTTCTTGTACTTGTTTCGATCGGGCCAGTTGCGTTTTACCTGTGGCCCGGGTAGTTGGCAAACCCCCGGCATCCTGCCAAATGCACCGATCTCATAAGGCTTTCCCTTCATTCGATTCCATTTTTCAAGATCAACTCCACGGGGCAAGGGACCTGCCTGGGGAGAAGATCCCTTGTTCTTGTTTACCTCAGAGTTCTCGTCAGTCGGACCACATCCAGCCAATCCCAATGCGGTCATGCAACCCACACTTCCGGCAGTCAAACCCAGATTGAGGAAACTTCGTCGAGAAGCCGGTTTTTTATCGTTCATCAACAGATCCAGTCTCTTTCTCTCACAACAGGTGGATTCAATCCGACATTTCTGAATGATTACTTGAGGATTGCTTTTTCCAGTTGTGAACGCTGTATACTTCGGAACTGTAAGAATGTCCCTCACGGGGAATATCACTTTCCACCTCAGCTGCGGCAGATCCGGCAAACCACATTTTCGGTTTCGTTTCCTTCTCGGTTCGCAGCTGAGTTAACTCAATGGTCTCCTGAACCTGTTCCATCGCCTTATTGATTCTGGCATTTGGATCATTAAGATCGCCAAAATAAAGAGCCTCCGACGGACAGGTCGGAACACAGGCTGGTTCCATCCCCTCTTCGGTGCGGTGGTAGCAGTTGTGACATTTGACAGCCTGTTTCGCGACCGGATCGATATAAATCGCACCGTAGGGGCAAACATCGACGCATGTGGCATGACCACAGCACAGGTTATAGTCGATCGCTACGGTTCCTCCCGACTCTTTGTGGAGTGCACCACAGGGACAGGCTTTTATACAGGGAGCGTCTTCACAATGCTGACAGGCCATCGGAAGAAACATTCGAGCGACTTGGGGATACTGGCCCACGTCCTTGTAAAAAGTCTGACGAATGAAATGTCCCAACGGCACATCATTCTCGGCCTTACAGCTCACTTCGCACGCATGACATCCAAAACAACGTCGTGTGTCTATAAACCATCCGTAGTTTTTTCCATCATCTGGAGATTGCATGCGATCCTGCCAAAAGGATTCCGGCTGAAACCTGTCTTCTGACGGCAGCTGAGTATCGCTCTGCGTTGCGGTTGCGGTTGCGGTTGCGGTTGCGGTAGTGACTGGCAAAAGACTCGCCGTGTCTTTCAAGAAACCTCTTCTGGGGATAGATTCGTTTTCCAATGGATGCTCCAAACCAGAACGTATTCACAATATCCTAAATCCTTGCAAAATATCTGATCCATTGTCAACAGATGCATCCGCTCCCAAAACCTGGAAACAACGTTACTGGTTCGTTATTCAATCAGTAAAACACACCTCCATGCCATCGGGATTCGCAATTAGCAAGAGATCGGTACCGGGTAGTATCATCCTGGGATGAGCATGAAGAACCACTCCTCTCTCATCACCTCAATGGTTATACGTCTCTCGCGCATCCGGCAGTTATTTTTTCAGAGTTGCCTTCCCTCGACCTCTTCCTGCCCGGCGAGCCGCTGCACACAGTTGACAAAATGGTCTGACAGGTATGTTTGAGGTCTTTATGGTCTCGTCACAACCAACATCAAGATGACCGAAGTTCAAAGAGAACCATAAACTAAGCATGATGGAACCCAAAAAAACGAACCCGCGAGGTGCTATCCACTGAAAACCGGTTCCCGATTATGATTATAATCCCTCGGCAGCAGATTCCGGGTGAGAGCAGAACCCCGGATAACCGCCTGACTTTGCCTGATGAACACCAGCCGCCCCCAAATCGACGGCCGTGTTTTTCCCGGTTGCGGGCCAGAGTAGACAGATCTGGCCTGGGTCTTAAATGGGCCGGATCCTTAACTTCTACTCCGGAACTTCCGTAACCGGGAATGTCTCCTCTGACAACACGGACTTTCAATCATCGCCCACCCGATAGGACCGGTTTCAGCAAGCTGGCCATCATTCTTGGCGTTCTCTATCTGCAATTTTTGCTGAGCCGATCCAGCCCCCTCTCTTCATACTGTCAACATGGGAATTCTGGAGCGATCAGCAGCTCTTAGTTGACGTAATCCATTGCGTATCATGAGGTCACACATTTTTAGGTTTAAACGCATAAACCATCCTGGTTTCTACAGAATTTCCCAAAATTTCCATTTTTATTTTTTATTCGATATTTGAAAGGAATGATTAATCAGCGTTATTCTGATCCCTCCCATGAAGTCTGGAACCACCGTATCACAACAGCCGTTTGTTTGAGACCGGGATTGGTCGGCACAAGATACCTCCTTGGATTCAAACCTCGATGCTTATAGAATAAACCGTGTTAAACATCCGTGCGATCTGTGAAACAAGGCCCCACATGGCGAAAACACCATCCAGACGAATCCCTCGCCGCAGCCTGATCTCTCTGGGTTGCTTAGGCCTGACGTCACTGGGCCTGCCGAGTGCACTACAGTCCGCGATCGAATCCTCGAACGTGACACGCGCGAAATCTGTTCTACTGCTTTATATGGATGGTGGTCCGAGTCATATCGACATGTTTGATTTGAAACCTCAGGCACCCGACCAGATTCGTGGCCCCGTATCAGCCATTCATTCCTGCATCCCGGGAATTTCGATAGGTGAATACCTGCCGATGCTCTCGCAACAGATGCACCACGTGGCCCAAATCCGGTCGATTCGACATAAAGACGTTCCGCACGATCAAGCCGTCTATCAGATGTTGACCGGATACCGGCACAACATCCAGGCGGGTGGATTAAAGGTTCAGAACACGGACCTGCCACATATGAGCTGTGGGTTCAATCGAGTGGGCACAGAGGCCGTCGACATACCCAGAACCATTCAAATCCCAGGGCCCATGCGGATCGACGCACGAATTCTTCCCGGACAGAATGCCGGAATACTGGGAGCACGATGGAATCCATTCCCTGTTCACGTTACACGTTCCGGTAAGGTTGTTCCGCCTCAGCTCGCCCGCATTGAGCAAATCACGGAAAATCGGCTCCTTGATCGCAGAAAACTGCTCGACACCCTGCAAAACAATCAGACATTTGAAAATGCATCGTCAACAGAGTTTGCAGCACTTCAGGAACAGGTTGTGAGAATTCTACAGAAGCCATCCATTCATAAGGCTTTTGATCTGGATCGCGAATCGGATACGCTTCGCGACGCCTATGGGCGTGATAGACACGGCCAGTCCACACTGCTTGGTCGCCGCTTGATCGAAGCCGGTGCCCGATTTGTCACCGTCTACTGGGGAAAGGAAATCCAGGATTGGGGAGGCAAATGGAAGCCCATGCTGGTCAACAATCCCTGGGATACCCATCGAAATCACTTTCCACTTATCAAGGACAGTCTGATTCCACGGGCAGACCGTACACTGGCCGCACTGCTGGCCGATATGTCGAACCGGGGATTGCTTGATGAAACCCTGGTCGTATGGATGGGTGAATTCGGTCGTAGTCCGAGAATCAGCAAAATCTTTTCAACACCGGGTCGCGAACACTGGCCTCACGCATTCACTATCCTGATGGCTGGTGCAGGAATTCGCGGTGGCAGCGTTTACGGAAAAACCGACCGTTACGGAGAATTCGTCACAGATGACCCGGTAGTTCCAGCAGATGTTACCGCCACCATTTTCAATGCGATGGGGATTAACCCACATCAGAAGATTCACGCAGGCAACCAGTCTCACCAGCTCTCCACTGGCCGTCCACTCCATGAACTCTTCTCCTAGAAACGGCTATGAACAGTGCCACGTTATCCTGTAATGCGCATCGAAGCACGTGGATTAATCTACGATGCCACGAACGTATCGGATAGCGATGCTGTGTCATACGTCACGAGCCTTGTACCGCTGCAGTCCGGTACGTTCTTAGCAGGCTGGCAATGCGGACCTGAAAAGCACGCACCTACCAACACCATCCGTCTGGCTCGCTCGAGCGACGGAGCAGAAACCTGGGAGCTGTTGCCGTTTCCATTTGAAAACTCCTGGCAGGGAATTCCTGGTTCCTTCATGGCCGCGGAAATGGTGGAAGTTCAGCCGGGAAGACTGATGTTGTTCACAACATGGGTCAACCGAAGTGACCCTGACCGTCCCCTGTTTAATCCGACAACGGAAGGTATTCTGGCAACACGGATTTTATTTTGCACATCAACAGATGAAGGTGACACCTGGGATGCATGGACCGAATTAACGACTCCCGGACTTACCGGGTGCGCAATAACCGGACCGATTGTTCAGTGGCCAGACCAAACCATTGCGTGTGCCTTTGAAAGCTTCAAAGAGTTCGATGACCCGCAACCGGTCGATCCCGCTGCGTGGCTGATTATTTCACAAGATAAAGGCCGATCTTTTGGAAGTCCCTGGCAGGTAGCCCGACATCCCAGGCAGGAAAAATACTACTGGGACCAAAGGCTTTGTCCCACTCAGACTTCCGGTGAATTTATTGCCATGTTCTGGACCCATAACCGGAAACAACAGCGGGATGCCCACGTCCATTTGATTCGAGCCTCCATTAATGAAGGTCCCGCTGCCGCTGGACAGCCTGTCGAAACGAACATCCCGGGACAAATCGCAGCATGCTGCGTTGCCGAAGACGGACGTCTTCTCACCTGCGTTGTAAACCGTAGTCATCCCGGAACGATCACACTCTGGCAATCCTGTGATTTTGGTTCCAACTGGCCCGAAAAGGCACGATTGGTTATTCACCGTCACAACGAACTGGCCGAAATCAGCCAGGGTCAGACGAACATCGACTACGCTGAATTCTGGGAAGACATGGGCAAATGGAGTTTTGGCCATCCGGCAATCCGACCACTGGGAAATGATTGGCTGATTGCCTGGTACGCGGGAACACCTAAAAGAATGAGCATTCACTGGGCTCGTGTGGTGGAACAATAAACCATCAAAACAATCGCATCCACCATTTCAACAACAAGCAGACAGACGGGTATTCGAAATGTTTTCGGTCCCCTGCTCTGCCAGTCAGATTCACTCAATACGGTTGCTAATCAGGCTATAAGTGTACTCATCCCACGTTTCCCAGTTCACAGAATCTCAAGGGACTCCCTTCACTCGACCGATTCATAATCGCCTGCCGCAAAACTCTGATCGCAAGTAATCGGTAACCCCGCTGAGACGTGTCCACAACAGCCCCGGTAACCTAGCAAGGTTATTCCTTAGTCAAGGAACCGATTGTCACAGGTAATCGGTGGCACGAGGACTTCCATGTCATGCGACGGTAACGGTCCTCTTGGTTTCAAATACCGCAAAGCTCTATTCGTCCGAAAAAAGTCTACGTATTGGACGGCCGTCTCTCACCAGCGTAACTGGACGTCCCACATTGGTTTGAAATTCCATATCGGGCCGGATTCCGATATTCGCAAAAAACGATGCCGCAAGATCATCGGGGGTAACTCGCTCATCAACCGGCTCTGATGCCGTAGCGTCCGTTTCGCCAATCACTTGCCCGCCCCGGATATCACCGCCTGCCATGAGGGCGCACATCGCACGAGCCCAGTGATCTCGACCACCCCCGCTGTTGATCTTTGGAGTGCGACCAAACTCCCCGGCAGCGAAAATAGCCGTACTCGATAGCAGGCATCGTTCGTCCAGCCGATCCAGTAGAGCAGACAAGCTACGATCAAGTGGTGGTAACAGCTTACGAAGTCTCGAGAAATTGTCTGAATGCGTATCGAAATCGAATTCGGCTGGACGCAGACGCACCGTAACAAAATGCACACCCGCTTCAATCAGTCGAGCTGCGAGCAGCAACGTTTGCCCGAACTCGTGCTTTCCAAAACGCTCGTTTTCGGATGAATTTTCCATAGAAAGATCAAACGCCGAACGGGTACGGTTAGAACTGATGATATCGTAAGCCTGTTCCGAGAATCGGTCCAATCCCCGCACTTGATCATCAAGCTCTTCAAACCCCCGGAAGGCAGTATCCAGATCATCCAGCAACGACTTCTGTGACTTGTACTTCGCCACTGTCAGTCCGTCCTCGAGCGACACACCACGAACGCTGTAGGGAAAACCGTGACGTGGTTTTTCAGTAGTAAGAGGGCTGTGTTGTGAACCTAGGTAGCCGGGACCTACAAACGCTTCATCCATGGACACATAAGTTGGAAGGTCCGCTTCAGATGGATACTCCCGACTGATCACGCTTCCATATTCAGGATAGCTGACCGTCTGAGACGGCTTATTACCGGTAAGAAGATATTTCTTACCGATTCCGTGGTCTGCAAGGTTGTGCGAAACACTACGAATGATGGCATACTTGGCAGCCCTCGCCGCTAACATGGGCAGGTGTTCACAGATTTGCAGTCCGCTTACCTGGGTCGCAATGGGATTGAATTCACCGCGAACATCAGACGGCGCAGCAGGTTTCAAATCGAACATATCCTGGTGCGATGGCCCGCCTTCCAGAAAAATAAAAATAGCCGACCGTTTCGAACACTTTTCTGATTGAGTCTCTGTAGCACAAAGCCTCAGGTACCCGGAAAGTGTCAAACCTCCGCCAAGAGTGCCGACTCGAAGCAGCTCGCGACGAGTAAATTGATTACCCATATAATGGACTCTCCATGGTGTCATTTGTCCTTCATGAATCAGTGATTCAGTAGAAACTCCTTGGTATTGATCATCGCCCACATCAAGTCGGAGAGGCCCTCTGTGAGTGAATCCGTAAGATTCAGATGCTTGACAGAGCGGGCCACTTCTTCATCTGCAGGCAAGCGGTTTACCGTCCGCAACCATACTTGCCTGATAAGCTCTCGTTTATCGAACGATGCCCCGGATTCTACCCGTTGTTCCATCTCGGATATCCAGCTGCTCTCCGCCAATCGCATGCGAACCAGCGGATCATTCTGAACAAAGACTGCCTGCAGCAAGGTTGGCGCATTGACACGTTCACAGTCACAATTGATCGCACGATCCGGTTTGCCAAAGACTTTCATCGCATGGGTACCGGCCATTCGCATCGACAAATGTCCGGATGCACGACGCCTGAGATTGGTTCGGACTTCATCCAGTTCATCTGCAGCGGCCGTTACCTGCTTCATCGCGTCGTAGATCACCTCAGCTGGAATACGTCTTGGAATCGCGCGGCTGAAATTGCGTCGATCATTGCGATTGGTATCGTTTGGCTTCCAGCTTCGTTGATACGTTTCACTACCGGCAATCTGACGATGAAGCCACTTCATGTCGTAATCATTTTCAACAAAACTGTCTGTCAGCCAATCGAGAAGTTCTGGGTTACTTGGCGGATTGGCTGGAGTGAACTGGTCGGGTGGATCAACGATTCCCACATGGAAGTAACCCGCCCAGACCCGGTTTACAAAAGCCCTTGCAAACCATGGGTTATTACGGTCTCGCATCCAGTCCATGATAGGTCGGCGAGGATCATCATCCGGGCCAAGTGAAACGATCTGACTACGCAACAGATTCAGATGTTTTTCTTCTTTTATGGACACATCCCGTTTCGACCTCGTAATGGTTTCAAAAAACTGCGAGAAGTCATTAAAATCGGTCTGTGTCCATTGATCGAAAGGATGTTTATGACACTCCGCACACTGCAGCTGGATTCCAAGAAAGCTGTGGGCTACGGACATGGCCGTATCCTTCGGCTTTTCGAGACTTTGCCGTGTCCAGAAGTACGGCATGTCATCGGTTTCTTGCGACGACAAATCCGCAAGCATGATTCCTTCTACCAGGTCATCGTACGGAATGTTCGCGGCGACTCTCCTGTATATCCATTCATACCACTGTGAAGCCTTGACGTAACCCTCTTCGGATGCAACCTCCAATAAACTTTGGATCGAAGCTGGGCTGCAACCGGTAAAATCGCAGAGCTTGTTCGACCACCAGGCCGCATAGGTTGAACGATCGAGAAGTTCGTTAATCTTACGGATTCGCTTATCGCTGGACTGGTCGGCGAGGAATGCTATGACCTCCTGAGGAATGGGCAGCGTACCGGTCATGTCGATACTGACTCGACGTAAAAATTCAACGTCGCTGGAACGCGATGAAGCAATCAAACCAAGTTTGGAAAGTTTGGCATCCACGTATCTGTCAATAGGATGCACAGACCCCCTCGAAGGAACCTCATCGCTATCCCGATGGATCACGGAATTTAAATTGTCGCTACTTCGATACGGATGCAGCACGGGAATGGCGGCTACGCCATTGTCATAAAACACAACCAGATGCGTGTCGCCTTCTCCGGTTGAAGTCGCCAATCCATCGCGGTCGACTTCGACTACCGCGTCGTTATTGGTTTGAAATCTAGCCAGACAAGTGACGTCTTCACGCTCACCGTTTTCCCATTCGGCAATCACCTGAATCTGCAACGTATCACCGGCTGCACGAAACAGAATTTCTGACGGTTTATAATGCAACTTGACCAGTTTCTGATTTGGGGGCCCGAGCGCTGGCGTAATTTGGTCATCTGGCCAGGGAGCCCTCATACGAACCCAGTTTTCCAGGTCTGAAATCTGCATCGGATCCAGTTTGCCACTGGGTGGCATCTGCAGTGCATCACTGCAATATCGCACGGCCTGAATCAACAGACTTTCCTCCGGGTTCCCGGGTACAATAGCCGAGCCGGAACTGCCTCCCTGAATCAACATATCCCGCGTTTTGACCTGAAGGCCACCTTTGCGATTATTAAACCCATGGCATTCGTAACAATGGTTCTCGAATAAGGGTTGAATTTTCTTTTTGAACAAGTCCATTCCCTCAGGTGAGGACTTCGTCTGATTAAGCTGAGGCAAGGGATCTGTGTTTCTGGATTCCGATCCAATCGCTCCCGATTCAATCCAGCGTAACAGAAGATGGTGTTCCCACGAGTTCAATTCAAAACGTATGCCACCTGCGTGATCTGTCTGTTCAGTGGGTTTCAGAATAATCAAACTTTTTTCAGGATCCTCGGTTCTGATCCGATTCTCCTGCATTGAGGATGCCTCTGCACGTATCGCGGAATGGTCAGCCTGGAAATCGAATCCAAACAGTGATAGACGAAAACCAGCTTGTCCCTGAAACGAACCAT